>Ga0207884_1000138_pt1 | contig 73750 bp, 72 predicted proteins | sample MalvirmetaMSP144_FD_184236 | JGI IMG/M metagenome (GOLD analysis project Ga0207884, IMG submission 184236) | Marine viral communities from the Deep Pacific Ocean - MSP-144 (SPAdes) | ecosystem: Environmental > Aquatic > Marine > Oceanic | place: Pacific Ocean | collected 2011-07-08 | reverse complement strand
CCGACACCGCCTTTCTGGTTAGTAACCGCAAATATATTTCCCACTGACATTAATCCTTAATCAGTCTTACCAGATGCCTTTCAGCCTGATCTCCCGGGACATTCAGAGCAATCACATCTTTCAATGTGAAACCGCCGCCAACACTGGCGAGTTCCTGTTCCGGGTATACGCCTTTCATTAAAACCAGGCTGCCCGCATCATCGCAGTGTCTCGCGGCTAAATCAATAATCTCGGCAATTGTAGCGAAAGCCCGGGCGGTTATTACCTCAAATTTTGGCAGGGTGAGTTGTTCAACTCGGCCATGTATTACCGTCACATTATTCAATTTAAGCTCGGCTTTCACTTGCTGCAAAAAACGTGTTTTTTTGATATTGCTATCAAGCAGAGTCACCGACATTTGCGGAAAACAGATCGCAACTGGAATACCTGGAAGACCAGCACCACTTCCAACATCCAGCAAACTGTTGCACTGCAAATACGGAATAAGCGACAGACTATCAAGGATATGCCGAGTCAACATGCCTTGTGGATCACGCACTGAAGTAAGGTTATAAACCTTATTCCATTTTTGCAGTAGCGCAAGATAATCCAGTAGTTGTGTTTTTTGCTGGTCGGAAAGTTGTAATTGCAGTTCAGCACAACCATTGTCGAGCTGGGCCTTTAAATCAACCGCCATCAGCTGGCTTCGCTCCAGCCTGAACGTTTCAGATGAACCAGCAATAATGAAACTGCAGCCGGTGTCACGCCGGAAATCCGTGCAGCCTGTCCTAAACTCTGTGGTTTGGCATTTTGTAATTTTTCACGTACTTCATTAGATAGACCACGCACATTGTGGTAGTCCAAATTATCAGGCAGGGTTGTATCTTCATTGCGCTGCAAACGGTTGACTTCATTTTGCTGGCGATTGATATAGCCGGCGTATTTCACCTGAATCATTACCTGCTCAGCCACATCATCAGCAACGGTTTGTTCTTCGTCCAGTAATGTCATCAAGCCTTGGTAATCCACACTTGGACGACGCAATAACTCGATTGCCGTACTGCTTTTGGCCAGAGGCTCACCCAGCACAGAGGTCGCCCGTTGTTGATCTATTTTTTCCGGTGATACGCGCATGGTATTCAAGCGGGTATTTTCTTTATCAATGGCTTCCAGTTTTTCACTGAATACGCTCCAGCGCTCATCATCGACAATACCTAACTGACGACCAATGGGTGTCAGTCGGGAATCAGCATTATCCTCACGTAACATCAGACGATATTCCGCACGGCTGGTGAACATGCGATACGGTTCTTTGGTGCCGGAGGTGATCAAGTCATCTATTAATACACCGATATAGGCTTCATCGCGACGTGGATACCAGGGCTCGAGCTCACGAGCCTGCAAGCCAGCATTAAGACCGGCAATTAATCCCTGTGCGGCGGCTTCTTCATAACCCGTTGTTCCATTAATCTGTCCGGCAAAGAACAGACCTGGCATATGCTTGGTTTCCAGCCACGGCGTTAAATCCCGTGGATCAAAAAAGTCATATTCAATGGCATAGCCCGGACGGGTGATATGGGCATTTTCCAAACCTTTCATTGAACGCACAATTTCATATTGCACATCAAATGGCAGGCTGGTGGAAATACCGTTGGGGTAGACTTCGTTGCAGTTCAGACCTTCCGGTTCAAGGAATATCTGGTGTGAATTCCGATCAGCAAAACGCACCACTTTGTCTTCAATTGAAGGACAGTAACGTGGACCAATGCCTTCAATTTCACCACTGTACATCGGCGAACGATCCAGATTATTACGGATCACCTGATGGGTTTTTTCATTGGTATGGGTGATATAGCAGGATATCTGTGTTGGGTGATGTTCCCGTTTCCCCAGAAAAGAAAAAACCGGTGTAGGGTTATCGCCCGGTTGTTCGGCTAACTGGGAAAAATCAATACTGCTGGTTGCGATACGCGGTGGTGTGCCGGTTTTTAATCGATCAACCCGGAACGGTAAAGCCCGTAGACGTTCTGCCAATGCAACAGAGGCAGGATCACCAGCGCGACCGCCCTGATGGCGTTGCAGACCAATATGGATAACGCCACCAAGAAAGGTGCCGACGGTCAGCACAACTGTCTTAGCACCAAAACGTAAACCGGATTGGGTAACAACACCGGCAACACGATCATTTTCAACGATCAGATCATCAACGGCCTGCTGAAACAAATAGAGATTGGGCTGGGATTCCAGAACTTGGAGAATTGCAGCTTTATAGCGAATGCGATCGGCCTGAGCACGAGTGGCTCTCACCGCCGGGCCTTTGCTGGCATTAAGAATCCTGAACTGGATACCGGCACGATCGGCTGCTTTGGCCATGATGCCACCGAGGGCATCAATTTCTTTAACCAGATGTCCTTTACCGATACCGCCTATCGCCGGGTTGCAGCTCATTTGACCCAGGGTTTCGATATTTTGCGTGAGTAACAGCGTTTTGACGCCCTGACGAGCCGCCGCTAACGCAGCTTCAGTGCCGGCATGACCGCCACCAACCACTATCACATCATATTGATCCTGATACTGCATAACTCACCCACGAAAAAAAACTTGTAAAAAGACTGGGGATTTTAACATGCCAGTCACAATCTTTGCCTAATATTTCAATCATTTATGGGCAGGCTTCGCTAGAAAGCAGTGCAATCTGGTTATCCATTTTTAACAAACTCACTGGGCAGTGTAACGATGATTGAAAAAAACACCGGCATCAAACGCTTAATGTTTGCTCTGGTTTATTCACTACAGGGGCTGTATGCAGGAATTCGCTATGAATCAGCATTTCGCCAGGAATTTATTCTGCTGTTATTACTGGGTGTAGTTAGCTTTTTTCTTGATGTCACTCCAGCAGAAAGACTATTGATGATCGCATCGCTGGTCGCTGTTTTAATTGTGGAGGCACTTAATTCGGCTATTGAGTGTGTGGTTGATCGCGTCAGCACTGACGTTCACAAGCTCTCTGGCCGAGCCAAGGACTATGGTTCGCTAGCGGTGTTATTAACCTTATTACTCAGTGCCGCTACCTGGCTGATGATTTTGCTGGATTAAGTTTTTCTTTGGTAAGCCCAAATCATCATGATCAAACCGGCAATAATCATCGGTATACATAACAATTGCCCCATGGTGAACCAATTAAATGCCAGATAACCGTATTGCGGATCGGGAACCCTGAAGAATTCAGCGATAAAGCGGAAACAACCATAACCTAACAAAAACAGTCCTGAAACCGCCGCCCGTGGGCGGTTTTTTGCCGAGAACCACCAAAGAATAATGAATAGTAACAAGCCTTCCAGCATTGCCTGGTAAAGCTGGGATGGATGACGCGCAAATGGACCACCTGTTGGAAATACCATAGCCCAAGGTACATCAGACACTCTTCCCCATAACTCACCATTGATAAAATTACCAATTCGTCCAAAAAACAAACCTAATGGTACTAATGGAGCAACAAAGTCACTGATTTCAAAAAAGGAGCGGTTTGTCTTGCGACCAAATAACCAGATTGCCAATAAAACACCAAGTAAACCGCCATGAAATGACATGCCTCCCTGCCAGACCTTAAATAGATTCAATGGGTTGTTTATGACATTTGGCAGATCATAAAAAAGTGCATAACCAATTCTCCCACCAATGATCACACCAATTGCACCATAGAAAAGCAGATCTTCTACCTGAGATTTTTCCCAACCATGATCATTCGCTCTCCATCTGGCCAGCATCCAGGCGGCCACAAAACCGAACAGATACATTAATCCATACCAATGAATAGCTAAAGGACCCAGCTCAAGGGCAACAGGATCAATCTGTGGATAATTCATATTTGGTTCTCATCTGCATTGGTGCACGCATCATAGCAAGTCAGCCATTATTCTTCATTAACGGATTTTTGCACCATTTTTGGGCGCAGCAATTTCTAAGACGCACCAAATTAAACCTTTTATTCGCAAAAAAATAGGCTCAAATTTCCGTAAACCATTGATATAAAATATATTTCCAAATGTGGCATGTAAACTGCGTTAGTTGTGGCAGTCTGAATACACGGTGTTGTAAAAAATCAACGCACCGGATTCACCAAGACTAAAATAATTTAAACGAGGAGATATAAATGAAATTCAAAACGCTCTCAGCAATGTGTCTTGCTGCTACATCAGTTTTCGCTGCTTCATCAGCAATGGCATGGGAAAGCGAAGATGGTGCACATTCCACCAGTGCAAATGTTGGCTTGTTCAGCGACTATATGTTCCGTGGTATTTCGCTTACTGATAACAAACCCGCTATTCAAGGTGGTTTTGATTATGCCCACTCTTCTGGTCTTTATGTTGGCACTTGGGCTTCAAACCTTTCAATCGATAGCGAAACCAATATCGAAATCGATGTCTATGCAGGTTTTGCCAATGAGTTTGGTGAAAGTGGTATCGGTTATGATTTAGGTATGCTTCGTTATATGTACCCAGGTGCTGAAGGTTCAGCTGATGACGGCGAAATCGATTACAACGAGTTCTATGGTGGTCTTTCTTACAGCTACTTCAGTGCCATGATTTTCTACACTGATAACTTTGGTAACGGCGGTGAAGATGAAATCTACTACAAACTAGGTTTCGATTATGACCTTCCTTATGGTTTAGCCTTATCAGCACATTATGGCTACACTGATTCAGATCGTTTTGATGGTGATGCTACCTATACTGGCAGCGACAGCTACAGTGACTACTCAATTGGTTTGACCAAAGGTTTTGCTGGTCTGGATTGGTCAGTTGCTTACGTAGGAACTGATAGCGATGGCGATGACTTTGCTTTTGGTAATGACGAAGCAGACGATCGTTTCGTAGTGAGTGTTAGCTCATCATTCTAAACAGCTCAAGCAGATGGCCCTGATAATCAGGGCCATCTTTTCTAAAGAAGGAATACGCTTATGAAACAAGTTGTAGCTATTATCAAGCCTTTCAAGCTTGATGATGTCCGCGAATCGCTCTCTGAAATCGGCGTACAAGGTTTAACGGTTTCTGAAGTGAAAGGTTTTGGACGTCAAAAGGGTCACACGGAGTTATACCGTGGCGCGGAGTACGTTGTAGATTTCCTGCCTAAACTGAAACTGGAAATCGCAATTGATGACGGCATTGTAGAACAAGTTATCGAAGCTATCATCAAGGGTGCTAACACCGGAAAAATCGGTGATGGCAAAATCTTCGTTTACCCACTTGAGCAAGTGGTTCGGATTCGCACTGGCGAAACCGGCCCCGATGCTCTGTAAGCTTGAGGAGACATTAACATGGAATTAGGAAATCAAATCTTCCAACTCCAGTACGCCATGGACACTTTCTACTTTTTAGTATGTGGTGCTCTGGTTATGTGGATGGCGGCTGGCTTCTCAATGCTTGAAGCGGGTCTGGTTCGTGCTAAAAATACCACTGAAATTCTGACCAAAAACGTTATGTTGTTTGCCATTGCCTGTACCTCTTATCTGGTAGTGGGTTATGACATCATGTACGGCGGTGGTTTATTCCTGGCTGGAATTGATGGCGGTGAAACACTGGTTGCTGATGCATTGGCATCATCTGCTGAAGAAGGCTTTGAGGGTGGTTCAGTTTATTCTGCTGCTTCTGACTTCTTCTTCCAGGTAGTGTTTGTTGCCACGGCAATGTCTATCGTTTCAGGTGCTGTTGCTGAACGTATGAAATTGTGGGCATTCGCTGCATTTGCTGTTGTGATGACTGCATTTATCTATCCTTTAGAAGGTTCTTGGACTTGGGGTGGTGCCGATGTATTTGGTATGTACAACCTGGGTGACCTTGGCTTCCTTGACTTTGCTGGTTCCGGTATTGTTCACATGGCAGGTGCTGCTGCAGCATTAGCCGGTGTTATCTTACTGGGTGCTCGTAAAGGCAAATATGGCCCTAATGGTGAAGTTCGTCCGATTCCGGGTGCAAACCTGCCTTTAGCGACTTTAGGTACATTTATCCTGTGGATGGGTTGGTTCGGCTTTAACGGCGGTTCTGTATTGAAGTTAGGCGATATGGCTAGCGCTAACGCTGTTGCGATGGTGTTCCTGAACACAAATGCAGCGGCTGCTGGTGGTGTTATCGCTGCTTTGGTTGTCGCCAAATTACTGTTTGGTAAAGCTGACTTAACCATGATTTTGAACGGTGCTTTAGCTGGTCTGGTAGCGATTACTGCTGGTCCAGACACGCCAACTCCATTAATGGCTACCATTATCGGTGCTGTCGGTGGTGTAATTGTGGTGTTCTCAATCGTCTTTATGGACAAAGTTAAAATCGACGATCCTGTCGGTGCTATCTCTGTGCATGGTGTGGTTGGTCTTTGGGGTCTGCTTGCAGTGCCTTTGACAAACTCTGATGCCAGTTTCTCAGCACAAATCATCGGTGCAGCTACCATCTTCGTTTGGGTATTTGTTTCCAGCTTCATTGTCTGGGCAGTACTGAAAATGATTATGGGTCTGCGTGTGACCGAAGAAGAAGAATACGAAGGTGTGGATTTAGTGGAATGTGGTATGGAAGCATACCCAGAGTTCACTAGCTCTAACTAAGTTATTCTTTACTGAAACGGAAAGGGCAGGTTTTACCTGCCCTTTTTTATGCCTGAAATTTACAATATTTTATTGATGATACTGAACACTCTCAGCATGTACAGCATCAACCAATGCTGCGACATGTTCAGGATTGATAGTCGGATGGATGCCATGCCCCAGATTAAACACATGTCCACTACCGTGACCATAGGCTTTGAGGATTTCTTTTACTTCTGTTTTTATCCGTTCGGGCTGAGCATATAAAACACAAGGATCCATATTGCCCTGTAAAGCGACTTTATCGCCTACCTGATAACGTGCCAGTGAAAGATCAGTGGTCCAGTCCAGTCCTAACGCATCAGCTCCGACTTCAGCCATATGGCTTAACCATTGGCCTCCCCCTTTGGTAAACATAGTTACCGGGACACGTCTGCCATCATTTTCTTTGGTTAAACCGCTGATAATTTGCTGCATATAAGCAAGGGAGAATTCCCTGTAATTTGGTCCACTTAATGCTCCGCCCCAGGTATCAAATAACATTAAGGCCTGGGCACCAGCAGCAATTTGTGCATTCAGGTAAGCAGTGACTGACTTGGCAAGTACGGATAACAAATCATGCATGACATCAGGTGTATCAAACATCATGGCTTTGATTTTGGCAAAATCCTTGCTGGAACTGCCTTCAACCATATAACACGCCAATGTCCAAGGACTGCCGCTAAAGCCGATTAACGGCACTTTGCCATCAATTTCTCTGCGTGTCAGGCGGATAGCATCCATCACATACCCCAGACTATCTTCCATATCTGGTACGCTGAGATTGGCTACATCGGCTGCACTACGGACTGTTTTGTGAAATTTTGGTCCTTCTCCGGTAACAAAATGTAACCCAAGTCCCATTGCATCAGGAATGGTCAAAATATCAGAAAAGATAATCGAAGCATCAAGATCATAACGTCGCAGTGGCTGCAAAGTGACTTCACAGGCAAGCTCCGGCGTGGTGCACAAAGTCATAAAATCACCGGCTTTTTCGCGCACCTGACGATATTCTGGTAAATATCGTCCGGCCTGACGCATAATCCATATGGGAGTTTTGTCGACAGGCTGCTTTAATAAAGCACGCAGATAACGATCATTTTTTAATTCGGACACCGGAGCACCTTTTTATTGTTGATGGCAAAATTTCCTGGCTCAGAAACAAAATCGCACTGAGAAGTCTACTCAAGCGAGTAGGACCAACCCAGTGCGATAAAATTGCCACTATTTTTCAGATATGTACTGAAGTTTAAACTTCCAGATAATCAAGAATGCCTTCCGCTGCCTGTCGACCTTCCCAAACAGCGGTCACCACTAAATCAGATCCACGGACCATATCACCGCCGGCAAAGATTTTCGGATTAGTGGTTTGATAGGCACAATTACCTTCAGCTGGGGCAACCACACGGCCACCATCATCAATGCTGACATTAAACTTTTCAAACCATGGCGCTGGGCTTGGACGGAAACCAAACGCAATAACAACCGCATCTGCTGAAATGATTTCTTCACTGCCAGCGACCGGCTCGGGACGACGACGTCCACGCTCATCGGGTTCGCCCATTGCAGTGGTCACAACTTTGACACCGGTGACTTTATTGCCATCTCCAACGATTTCAATCGGCTGACGATTCCACATAAATTCAACGCCTTCTTCACGCGCATTATTCACTTCGCGGCGTGAACCAGGCATGTTTTCTTCATCACGACGATAGGCACAGATAACATTGGTTGCACCCTGGCGAATCGCCGTACGGTTGCAATCCATAGCGGTATCACCACCACCGAGAACGACTACACGCTTACCTTCCAGTGAAACATAATTTTCTGAGGGAAGATCCAGCAGTTTTTTGTTGTTGGCCACCAGATAAGGCAATGCTTCATATACGCCAGGCAATTCTTCACCAGGGAAGCCGCCTTTCATATAGGTGTATGTACCCATTCCCAGGAAAACAGCATCGTACTCTTCAAGCAAAGCATCAAATTCAACGTCTTTGCCCACGTCAGTATTTAGGCGGAATTCAATTCCCATACCTTCCATGACTTCCCGACGGCGTTTAACAACTTCTTTCTCCAGTTTGAATTCTGGAATACCGAATGTCAGCAGACCACCAATTTCCGGATAGCGATCAAACACAACAGGCTTAACGCCATTGCGAACCAATACGTCAGCAGCACCTAAGCCTGCCGGACCAGCACCAATCACAGCAACCCGTTTACCGGTATCGACAACGTTGGATAAATCTGGACGCCAGCCCTGGGTCAGGGCAGTATCCGTAATGTATTTTTCTACTGAGCCAATGGTGACTGCACCAAAACCATCATTTAGGGTACAGGCTCCCTCACATAGGCGATCCTGAGGACATACCCGGCCACAGATTTCAGGCAAAGTATTGGTTTGGTGTGCCAGTTCAGCAGCTTGTTCCAGATTGCCTTCACTAATCAGTTTCAGCCAATTCGGAATATAGTTATGTACTGGGCACTTCCACTCACAATAAGGGTTACCACATTCCAGACAGCGGTCTGACTGCTCAGCTGCCTGAGATGCATCAAATTCCCCATAGATTTCACCAAATTGCTGTTTACGAACATTTGCATCCAGCTTTTTTGGGTCGACACGACCTACATCTAAAAATTGAAACGTATTTTTTTTCATCGTTATTAGTTTTACCAGTTGTATCAGGCCGCTTTGGTGGCGATTTTTAATAAACCATCCAATGACGCTGCTTTGGGTTTGACCAGCCAGAATTCTTTAATCGCCTGTTCAAAGCGATCCAGAATCTGGTGCGCCCAGACACTACCTGTTTCACGCACGTGGTCTTCAATAAGGCCTTTTAGATGCAGAGCAGCTTCGGACATTTCGTCGCTGTCAATCCGCACCAATTCAACCAGCTCTTCGTTATAACGTTCCGCAAAGGTGTTATCCAAATCCAGCACATAAGCAAGACCACCGGTCATGCCAGCACCGAAGTTGAGTCCCGTTTCACCCAGCACAGTAACAACACCACCGGTCATATACTCACAACCGTGATCACCAACGCCTTCAACAACCGCAACTGCTCCGGAATTACGAACCGCAAAGCGTTCACCTGCTTTACCTGCAGCATACAGTTCACCACCTGTAGCACCATATAAACAGGTGTTACCGATAATGCTGGCATTTTGCGTTTCAAAATCACTTTCCGGTGATGGGTAGATGGTCAGCTTACCTGCTGCCATGCCTTTACCAACATAGTCATTGGCATCGCCTTCAAGACGCATCTCCAGACCACCGGCATTGAATACACCAAAACTTTGTCCGCCAGAACCTTTGAGGTTCAGACGAATAGGTTTATCAATCATGCCGTAATTGCCATGAACCTTGGCGATCTCACCAGACAAACGGGCACCAATTGAACGGTTGATGTTACGAATTTGGTAACTGAATTCACCGCCGGTTTTATTGACGATGGTTTCTTTAATATCCACTACCATTTGCTCAGCCAGCTCACCCTTATCATAGGGTTCATTTTTCGGCTCGAGGCAGAATTGCGGTTTGTCAGCAGGAACACCGGCATTCGACAACAATGGTTGCAGGTTCAGCCCACGCTGTTTATCCGTCGTCCCTGGAAGGATTTCGAGCAAATCAGTACGGCCGATCAAATCTTGCAAACTACGCACACCCAGTTTTGCCAACCATTCACGCGTTTCACGTGCAACAAACTGGAAGTAGTTCATCACCATCTGCGGCAAGCCAATAAAGTGCTGCGTCCGCAGTTTTTCATTTTGTGTTGCAACACCGGTTGCACAGTTATTCAAATGACAAATCCGCAGATATTTACAACCCAACGCAACCATGGGCCCGGTACCAAAACCAAAGCTTTCAGCACCTAAAATAGCTGCCTTGATAACATCCAGACCGGTTTTCAAGCCACCGTCTGTTTGCAGACGTACTTTGTCACGTAAATCATTGGCACGCAGAGTCTGATGGGCTTCACTCAAACCAAGCTCCCATGGACCACCGGCATATTTGACTGAAGTCAGTGGGCTTGCACCAGTACCACCGTCATAACCAGAGATGGTTATCAAGTCGGCATAGGCTTTTGCAACACCTGCAGCAACGGTTCCGACACCTGCTTGCGAGACCAGTTTTACCGATACCAATGCATCAGGATTCACCTGTTTCAGATCAAAGATCAGCTGCGCTAAATCTTCAATCGAATAGATATCATGATGTGGTGGCGGTGAAATCAAGGTTACGCCAGGCACGGAATGGCGAAGCGTAGCTATCATCTGATTAACTTTGCCACCAGGTAACTGACCACCTTCACCCGGTTTCGCACCTTGGGCAATTTTGATCTGCAACACTTCAGCATTCACAAGATAATGTGGCGTTACACCAAAGCGTCCTGAGGCAATCTGTTTGATTTTGGAGACACGCTCGTTACCAAAACGATCCGGATCTTCACCACCTTCACCAGAGTTTGAACGACCACCTAAGCGGTTCATCGCAATCGCCAGCGCTTCATGCGCTTCGGGCGATAACGCTCCTAAAGACATGCCTGCGCTGTCAAAGCGTTGCAGAATAGCGCCAGTGTCTTCTACTTCTTCAATATCCAACGGCGTTTCCGCCAGCTTCACATCCAGCAAGTCACGTAAAACCATCGCAGGACGTTCGTTAACCAAAGCGGCATAGGCTTTATAGTCATCATAACTACCACCCTGAACCGCTTTCTGTAAGGTGCCAATCACATCCGGGTTATAAGCATGATATTCCCCGCCATGGATGAATTTCAGCAAACCACCTTGATCACGTTTTTTACGTTGGTTCCAGGCCAGTTTATTCAGCTGCAGCTGATCGTTATGTAATGCATCAAAATCAGCACCATTTACCCGACTGGTAGTCGCCGTAAAACACTTGTCGACAACAGCATCATTCAGGCCAACGATTTCAAACAATTGTGCGCCACGATAGCTGGCAATTGTTGAGATGCCCATTTTCGAGGTAATTTTGAATAAACCTTTATTGATGCCTTTACGATAATGACGGCATATCTCGGCATGTTCGACATCTCTGATTTCTTTGGTGGCACGTAAATCCTGCAGGCAGGCATAAGCAAGATAAGGATAAATTGCCGTCGCGCCATAGCCCAGCAATACACCGAAGTGATGTGGATCACGAGCTGTTGCGGTTTCAACAATAATATTCGCATCACAACGTAAACCAGCTTTGATCAGGTGCTGATGCACCGCACCAGTGGCCAGTAAAGCATGCACCGGCAGAGTTTCTTTGGAAATATCACGATCACTAAGCACCAAAACGACACTGCCATTACGTACGGCGTCTTCTGCTTCAGCACAAATATTATCAATCGCTTTTTCCAAACCTATTTCAGGCTGATAATTCAGAGAGATACGATAGGATTTGTATTCACAATTGTTATCGCCAAGCTTGAGGATCTGCTTAAACAGTTTTTCGGTTAAAACAGGCGAATCGAGTACCACACGCTGTGCATGATCTTCACCTTCTTCAAACAGGTTACGTTCCTCACCAATACACGTCTCCAGAGACATGACGATGTTTTCACGTAATGGATCAATAGGTGGATTGGTGACCTGCGCAAACTGTTGACGGAAATAGTCATACAGTGAACGGACTTTCTCTGACATCACCGCAAACGGACTATCATCACCCATTGATCCGGTTGCTTCCTGTCCAAGCTCACCTAATACACGAATAACCTGATCACGTTCTTCAAAACTGACACCGAACATTTTTTCATAGATATCCAGTTCATCGCCCTGAATTTCAGGCAATGTATGCTGGTCATCTTTCTCATTGTCATGCAGACGCTGCAGATTATTATCCAGCCACTCGCGGTAAGGCTGTGCTTTTTTGAGCATGTTGTTGATATCTTCCGGCATCAACAATTCACCGGTCTGGGTATCTACCGCAAGCATCTGACCAGGTTTCAGACGACCTTTTTCAACCACATCTTCCGGCTGATAGTTATAGACGCCTACTTCAGAAGCCAATGTAATATGACGGTCTTTGGTAATCACATAACGTGCAGGACGCAAACCATTACGGTCGAGGGTACATGCCGCATAACGGCCATCAGTGATTACCACACCAGCTGGACCATCCCATGGTTCCATATGCATGGAATTAAAATCGTAGAATGCCTTCAGATCAGCATCCATGGTGGGATCGTTCTGCCAAGCAGGCGGAATCAGTAAACGCATTGCACGGAACATGCTTACGCCACCGGCTAACAATGCTTCCAGCATATTATCCATGCTGGACGAGTCAGAACCTGTGGTACCAACTAATGGACGGATATCTTCCATATTCTCGATTAACGAGGTGGCAAATTTAGCACCACGCGCCAGAGCCCAGTTACGGTTACCTTGAACGGTATTGATCTCACCATTGTGAGCCAGATAACGGAATGGCTGAGCCAGACGCCATTGTGGCCAGGTATTGGTGGAGAAACGCTGATGGAATACACAAATTGCAGTTTCCATGCGCTCATCACTGAGATCTTTATAAAACACTGGCAAATATGAAGGCATTACCAGGCCTTTATAAGACACCACTTGTGAAGACAGACTTGGAATATAGAAATCTTTATCGTCAGTAATGGCTTTTTCGGCTTTGCGGCGCGCGATATAGAGATTGCGTTCAAATGCCGCATCATCCATTGACTCAGCAGCATTAACGAATACATGGCGCATCTTCGGTAGCAGCCGTAATGCTTCCTGACCACATGCCACTTCAGGCTCAACGGGCACTTCACGCCAGCCCGCGACTTGCAGGCCTTGTTCTATGAGTTTTGCGGTAACGGCATCCTGGGCTAACTGTGCTTTATTGTCGTCCTGTGACAGAAATACCATACCCACTGCATAGCGCTGTTCCAGCGAAAAGCCAAGCTCTTCGGCAATAGCTTTAAAAAAGCTGTCAGGTTTTTTTAGCAATAAACCACAACCGTCGCCGGTTTTGCCATCCGCACCAATTGCACCGCGATGGGTCAGGTTTCCCAGTGCTTCAATGGCCGTCTTAACAAGCCAATGACTGGGTTTACCATCCATCTGAGCAATCAGTCCGAATCCGCAGTTATCGCGCTCAAATTCAGGTCTGTAAAGACCTTGTGTTAGTTCTGTTGGCTGACTCACGTCACATACCTTCATCGTTTGTTAGCGCCGTCGCAGCTCCACTCCGGCGGTTAAACCGGCACAGCTATGTCTAAACTGAGGAGCGTCGCACAAAAACACGGCAGAAAGGATCACCTAGTATAACGATTGATCCAGTACCATTCAATTCTAGCTGCAATTTTTTGACAACAAGTAACAGCAGTAAATTTTCCTATTTTCAATAAAATAGCTAAAATGCACTGCTTTTCTGACAAACAATCGGACTAACAATGGACAAACCACTGGTAGGCGTAGTGATGGGCAGCAATAGTGACTGGCCTGTCATGCAAAAAGCCGTTGAACAACTTGAAGCTTTTGGCGTTGCCTACGAAACTCAGGTTGTATCTGCTCACCGAACCCCCGATCTGCTGACCGAATATGCCAAAACGGCTAAAAGCAAAGGTTTAAGCTGTATCATCGCTGGAGCTGGAGGCGCTGCCCATTTGCCAGGCATGCTCGCTGCGAACACATTAGTCCCGGTACTTGGTGTTCCGGTTCCTTCGCGTTACCTCAAAGGTCAGGATTCTCTTTTATCCATTGTGCAAATGCCTAAAGGTATTCCGGTTGCTACATTTGCCATTGGTGAAGCCGGCGCGGCAAATGCTGCTTTGTTTGCCATTGCCCAGCTGGCAATTCATGACACACAACTGGCTGCAAAACTGGAACAGTTCCGCAAAAACCAGCATCAGGCCGTGCTGGATATGACACTTCCCCCATTAGCTTAGAACTGAGGATGTAGATGATTTTACCAGGTGCCACATTAGGAATGCTTGGCGGCGGTCAATTGGGCCGCATGTTTACCACCGCGGCCCAGACGATGGGCTACAAGGTTATTGTGCTGGATCCTGATAAAAACAGTCCTGCTGGAATTATCGCTGATCAGCATATTTGTGCCGCTTACACTGATGAAACAGCCTTGACCGAGCTGGCTCAACATTGTGCAGCAATCACTACCGAGTTTGAGAATATTCCCGCCAGCACCCTGGCCTTTCTCGAAAAACGTACTGTTGTGCATCCCTCCTCATCTGCCCTGGCCAGTACGCAAAACCGTAATACAGAGAAAAACTTTATTCATGCGCAAGGCATTGCCACCGTGCCATTTGTCCGCATAACCAGTCGGGATGATTTTGCTGATATCAGCACTCAAATTAAATTTCCGGCCATTCTTAAAGTTGCCACCTTCGGCTATGACGGAAAAGGTCAAATTGTTTGTGAAGATTTACAGACTGCTTATGAAGCATTTGATGCTTTAGGCCAAAAAGAATGTGTGCTGGAACAGCGAATTGATCTGGAGCGTGAGATTTCGGTCGTTCTGGCGCGTGGCGAAAATGGTCAGATCACCGCTTTCCCGGTCGCTGAAAATGTACATATTAATGGAATTTTACATTCAACCTCTGTTCCTAGCGCTGCCGCTGAACCACAGCAAAAAGCGGCTATTGAAATGGCCAGTAAAATTGCTGATGGACTTGATTACGTTGGTACTATGGCGGTTGAGTTTTTTGTTTCCAAGCAAGGCGAAATTATTGCCAATGAGATTGCCCCACGTCCGCATAATTCGGGGCATTACACGCTGGATGCCTGCAGAACCTCACAATTTGAACAACAGGTACGTATGTTATGCGGTTTACCCGCTGGAAGTCCCAAATTAATATCCCCTGTGGTGATGATTAATCTTCTGGGCGATGTCTGGGGAAACAGCCAACCTGCCTGGGATAAGCTTCTTAATAAACCAGATATTAAACTGCATTTATATGGCAAGAGAGAAGCCCGTGCTGGGCGCAAGATGGGCCACTTCAATGTTCTGGCAGACACTACGGATTTGGCAATGCAATCCGCCAATACGGTGTTTGAGGACATCAAGGCAGATTAATGCATAGCGTTACCATTATTTACTGTACCCAGTGTCGATGGATGCTCCGTGCGGCCTGGATGGCGCAGGAGTTGCTCAGCACCTTTGATGGAGAGATTGCAGAATTAACGCTCAAACCGAGTACAGGTGGTATTTTTGAAGTTACAGCAGACAATCAGTTGGTCTGGTCCAGAAAACAGGAAGGGCGTTTCCCAGAAATTACTGAGTTAAAGCAGCGGGTCCGAGACGTAATTGCTCCAGAACAGGATTTAGGTCATTCCGATCGGAAAAAGTAAAAATTTTTACTTTGGTGAATTAAAAAAGGGACGTTTTCACGTCCCTTTTTTATTTTAAGCACTTTCAACTTTCTCACTAAAGCCACAATCCTTCTGTGGGCAGACTTTTTCTGTGCCTTTGCTCTTGGTTGTCTTAATGGTCAATATCGGCCACTGACAATTTGGACAGGCCTCTTTGATTGGCTCATTCCATAACGCATAATCACAGGTCGGGTATTCCGAGCATGAATAAAACACTTTGCCGCGGCGTGACTTGCGCGTCAGGATTTCACCCTTATTACATTTGGGGCATTCAACGCCGGTATTTTCAGGTTGCTCCAGTGATTCAATGTGTTTGCATTTCGGGTAACTGCTACAGCCGATAAATTTACCGTATTTACCCGTGCGTACCCACAAATCCGATTCACATTTCGGACATTTACGCCCTTCAACCACTTCGGGTTCACTCGCGGTAGTCTCCTCACCATCAATATTGCGGGTGTAATCACATTCCGGGTAACCGGTACAACCGATAAATCGACCACTGCGGCCTAACCTGCTGGATAGTTTTTTACCACATTTAGGACAATCTTCATCCAGCAACTCCTGTGTCACATCGCTACGCTGGACTTCTTTATCTTTGGTTTCGACCTGTTCTTTAAATGGTCCCCAGAAATTGCGTAATAAAGGAATCCACTCTGCTTCACCACGCGATACCGCATCCAGATCATCTTCCAGTTTGGCAGTAAAGTCGTAGTCCACATAGCGAGTGAAATGCTGAACCAGAAACTTGCCGACCACACGTCCCACATCAGTGGGGTGAAAACGTTTGGTAATCAGCTCAACATATTCACGCTGTAATAATGTAGAGATGATGCTGGCATAGGTCGATGGTCGACCAATATCATGTTCTTCCAGACTTCTGACCAGACTGGCCTCACTGTATCTTGGTGGTGGCTCGGTAAAGTGCTGTTCAGGGCGAATGGCGACTAGATCAACGACCTCACCGACTTCCATCGGCGGCAGGATATTTTCATCTTTGTCACCCTTGGTATCATCTTTACCTTCCAGATAAACACTCATGAAACCCGGGTTTACCACGGTAGAACCATTGGCGCGGAAAGTATTGCCCTTACCACAACCCAAATCTACAGCAACCGTATTCAAAGTAGCGTGGATCATCTGACTGGCTAATGTACGCTGCCATATCAGGTTATAAAGTTTGTGCTGATCGACGGATAAATACGACTTCATCTCATCCGGCGTGCGCAGGACGGAGGTCGGTCTAATTGCCTCATGCGCTTCCTGGGCATTCTTGGATTTGGTTTTGTATTCCTGCGGTTTGCCGGGCACGGATTTCGCACCATATCGCTGGCCGATAAATATACGGATTTCTTCAATCGCCTCTGCCGCCAGCGACACCGAATCAGTACGCATATAGGTGATTAAACCTTCTGCGCCTTCACCTGTATCAACACCTTCGTATAGCTGTTGTGCCACACTCATCGTGCGCTGAGCGCCAAACCCCAGCTTACGGGAGGCTTCCTGTTGCAAGGTAGAAGTAGTAAATGGTGCTGCAGGGTTACGTTTACGTTGTTTTTTCTCAACGTGGGTAACTAGCAGTTTACCTTCAGCCGCTTTTGTTAATGTCGTAACGACATCCTCGGCCTGCTCGGTATGACCGATGCTGAACTGGCTGAGCTTTTCGTTTTTATAGTGGGTTAACTTTGCCTGGAATGGTGTTTTCTCAGCGGTGGCATCTGCTTCGATGGTCCAGTATTCCTGAGCTTTGAAAGCTTCAATTTCCAGCTCACGCTCGACTATCATCCGTAACGCAGGACTTTGTACCCGGCCTGCAGATAAGCCCCGACGCACTTTTTTCCATAACAAGGGAGAAAGGGTGAAGCCGACCAGATAGTCCAATGCACGACGTGCCTGCTGAGCGTTAACCAGATCCATCGACAGTTCGCGGGGATTGGCTACCGCATCATTAACTGCCTGTTTGGTGATCTCATGGAAAACAACACGGAAGGTTTCTTTATCTTTTAAAACACCCTTCTTTTTCAGTAACTCATACAGATGCCAGGAGATTGCCTCTCCTTCGCGATCCGGATCCGTTGCCAGATAGAGTGTGTCAGCTTTTTTCATAGCTTTGGCAATCGCCTCAACATGTTTGCTGTTGCGATCAATTACCTGATATTTCATCGCAAAATCATTTGACGGATCGACGGCTCCTTCTTTGGGCAGTAAATCTCTCACATGACCATAAGATGCCAAGACTTCTACATCTTTGCCCAGATACTTTTTGATGGTCTTGGCCTTGGCCGGTGACTCAACAATAACGAGTTTTTTTCCCATATAATCCTGTACCAAAAATAGACGCTCTAAATAACACTGCCCGTGTAAAACGGGCAGTGTTAAGGAGAAAAAGAGCGGTCAGATTTAGTGAATAACCGCCTCCAAATCCTCAAACACCAGATCTTCCATCCAGGCATAAGCAACTTCTCGGCCCGGTTGATAAAACAGCACCATGAGTACGACCCACTTGAGCTGCTCCAAATCAATTTCTTCGCTGTCTAATGCCAATACACGTTCAATAACTACTTCGCGGGTTTCGACATCCAAAACACCAACCTGTTCCAAAAATAGTAAATAGCCACGACAATGAATATCGAGACGCTCTATTTCGCTCTCACTGAAAACACGAATATGTGTATTGGGATTGTCTGTTTGCGGAGCCACTACCGTCATATTGTCAAGCCAATCAAGTGCTTTGTGTATTTCCATTTCCTGAAAGCCGACCTGTTCTAGTTCAAGCTCCAGGACATCTTTATCAGGCTGACTGCTATTTTCTGTATCGATATAGTTTTCGAACAGATAGAGCAACACATCAATTACATTTTCTTTCATCGGCTTCTCTGTTGTGGGCGTGATCAGGTTCCGTTTCGAACGTAACGTCCTCCAGGTAGTGAAGCAACCTGACCTTGCAGCTCCAGTAATAACAGCATGGATGAAACGGCATCAGCCGTCAATCCGCTTTTGTCAATAAGCATATCGATATGGATCGGGTCATATCCCAAAAACTCAAACAATAATTGGTAATCATTATCCAATTCTGCTTGCACCACTATTTGTTCTGATGAGGCCGGTTTCTCCACTGCTTGCGGAACAACACCGGCAATGGCCCCCAGCTCTTCAATGATGTCATTTGCCGTTTCGACCAGCTTTGCTCCCTCACGTATCAACTGATGACAGCCCCGGGATAATGGATTATGAATTGAACCAGGAATGGCAAACACTTCTCGTCCCTGCTCCATCGCCATTCTGGCCGTAATCAATGATCCACTTTTCACTGCAGCTTCCACGACCAAAGTGCCAAGGCTCAAACCACTTATAATACGGTTACGGCGAGGAAAGTTTTCCGCTTTTGGTGAAGTGCCTAATGGAAATTCAGAAACAATCGCCCCGCCTTCGGCTATGTGATGTGCCAGATTTCTGTGTGATGCTGGATACACTCGATCCAAACCGGTACCAATCACCGCGATTGTTCTGCCCGATACAGCCAAAGCGCCTTTATGAGCGGCAGCATCAATACCAGTGGCTAAACCACTGGTAATCACAATATCGCCCTGAGCAAGGTATCGGGCGAATTCAAATGCTGTGTCACTGCCTGAAGCTGTCGGGTTACGACTACCTACAATCGCCAACTGCCATTTGCTGAGCAGGTTGATATCCCCCTGAACAAACAGTAAAGCGGGAGGATCGGGTATTTGTTGAAGCAACTCAGGATAAAGATGATGTTGTTGATCGATAACGTGGCGATTATCAGCTGATAGCCATTCCAAATCTCGTTCAACTTGTTCCCAGTCTGGTGTTTGTAACGCCGAGACAATTTTCGCATCAACACCTTTTATCAGGCGTGGCTCAAGAAAAATATCGGCTGGCTGACGAACTTGCTGTAAGAGTTTGTTAAAAGTAGCTGGCCCTACACCCGGAATACGTTGCAGAGCCAGCTGACATGCCAGAGACAGTTGCGGAGCAGAAAATCTATGCAAACTGTTTCCTTTATTCTGCGGAACGCACCTTGTCAAAAAGATGCATGGAGGTAGTTGCTTTCATCACAATCGCATAACTTACCTTTTCATAAAGCTTGAATACCAAAGCCTCCCCGGCGTGCTCATCAGGCAGGGTTACCATTGCTTTACGATCTTCGCTGACGGCATCACGTATGGTTTTACCCGCTTTATATACTGAGAGAACATGACCACTTTCCAAGCCATCACGGGTACCGAGATTTAGCACAATAATCTGATACTGACCCACCTGAGATACACCGTCGAATACAGAAATAATCATGCCTTCCATTGGTTGCGATGGCGCACGGGGAATGAAGTTAAGCTCAAAATCCTCATCCTCCACGGGCAACAACCTATCTCCCACCATCACTTCACGATTGGTATAAGTTAACCCCAGCGTTGAAATCTCACCGGGCTCTTTCACCATAGCATCGCCTGTATATATGGCTTCAACACCGAGCTCTTCGCCGGTATTGGGATCAAAATAAACCTTACCGCCACGGAACACATTAAATTCATTTTGCTGAGGATCAACAATACCTTTGGCATAAACAACATCGCCGGCCCCAGACAATAATCTTTCATCTGAAGTGGCAACAACGTAGGGGGCAGCGTCAAGAACTTCTGCACCAACTACTCGAGGTTTCGTCAGGAAAGGTCGGATAATTGATAAAGGAATCGTATGGATCGCTTCATCCACTCGAATTTCACGCATTTCTGGTGAAAGCTTGTAAGTTTGCTGTCCACGGTTTAGCTCAAGTACCGGCCGACCATCTCGATATACCAGCGTTAATTCATCGCCAGGATAGATAAGATGAGGGTTTTCAACCTGAGGATTTACCTGCCAGATTTCAGGCCAGTGCCAAGGGTATTGCAGAAATTTGGCTGATATATCCCAGAGGGTATCGCCTTTAACGACCACATAACGATCCGGATGGTCTGGATTAAGGGCCACCTCATTTGCAAGCACTGAAGCACTCATCAACAGGGCGAAGAAACCTAAACAGATGTGACGTATCATCATAAAATCCTCATGGACGCTTCAGGGCAGCCATTATCCCTGGACAGACAGCAACGGCTCATAGTGTCTAATAAGCGTTTACACTAATCAAGTAATCCAGCAACAAACTTGGTTTATAATGTGTCGATATCTCGACTGGTTAAACTTTTTTAGCCTGACAAGGCAAACATACATGACGGAGAACAGCATGAAATTAACGACCTGCTTTATCATCGGCATTGCTGCCATTATGATGAATTCCCTGGCAATTGCTGCCGGCGATGTTGCTGCCGGAAAAGCAAAGTCTGCCGTCTGTTCAACCTGTCATGGTACTGAAGGCATCGCGACTATGCCGGTTTATCCAAATCTCGCTGGACAGAATGCAGAATACTTAGTGTCAGCGCTTAAAGCTTATCGTGATAAGCAACGCCAGGGTGGTATGGCCGCAATCATGCAGATGCAAGCAAATAACTTGTCAGACGAAGATATCGCCAACCTCGCAGCTTATTACTCAAGTTTGAAATAACTGACTGCTGGTTAAATGATTTATAGCAGGTACTGAAATGGCTCAACTGAATATATTGCACTTCCCCGATCCCAGGCTACGTCTGAAAGCAAAGCCCATTGAAAAGGTAACGGATGAAATCCGCCAGCTTGCAAATGATATGCTGGAAACCATGTACGATGCTCCGGGTATTGGTCTTGCTGCCACTCAGGTTAATCAACAGAAACGGTTAATTGTTATTGATGTTTCTGAAGATAAAACCAGCCCGTTGTTTTTGATTAACCCGGAATTAATTGAAACCGAAGGCGAGCGCGAATTTGAAGAGGGCTGTCTTTCGGTACCGGAAGCTTATGAAACAGTCATCCGCGCTGACACAATCCGTGTCCGTGCATTGAACCTGCAAGGCGAAACGTTTGAAATGGATGCCGATGGTATTCTGGCAACCTGTATTCAGCATGAAATCGATCATCTGGAAGGCAAACTGTTTGTTGATTATCTAAGTAATCTCAAACGTCAACGCATCAAAAAACGGCTGGAGAAACACCAGAAACAAAAACTATAAGGACATCCATGCGCATCATTTTTGCCGGCACTCCGGACTTTGCAGCAACCACACTGGCGGCTCTACTGACAACGGAACATGAAATCTGCGCCGTCTATTCACAACCGGATCGTCCGTCTGGCAGAGGTCGGAAACTGACTGCCAGCCCGGTTAAGCAACTTGCATTACAACATCATATCCCGGTTGAACAACCTCTCAACTTCAAAGCTGAAGCCGATAGAGCTATGCTTGCCGGTTATCAGGCAGACTTAATGATTGTAGTAGCCTATGGGTTATTGTTACCACAAAGTATTCTGGACACTCCCCGACTGGGCTGCATTAACGTTCATGCTTCGCTGTTGCCACGATGGCGTGGTGCCGCACCAATTCAACGTGCCATCCTGGCTGGGGATAAACAGACCGGTGTCTGTATTATGCAAATGGAAGCCGGCCTGGATACCGGACCCGTTATCAAACGTGCAGAAATAGCCATAGAGGCAAATGATACTGGCGAACAACTGCATGACAAACTAGCATTGTTGGGCGCCAACACCCTGCTGGAAACATTGAATAACTTTGATGTTCTACAATCCCTGTCAATGCCCCAGGATGATGCAGAAAGCTGTTATGCGGCAAAAATACTTAAAAAAGAAGCCAATATAGATTGGTCACAATCCGCACAGCAAATTGACCGGCAGATTCGCGCATTTAATTCCTGGCCGGTTGCCCAGACCCTCTGGCAGGACAAAATGCTGCGGATCTGGCAGGCAACAGTGCTTGATTCACCAAACCATACTGTGAAACCAGGCACGATTATCCAGGCAGACCGTCAGGGAATTAATGTTGCTACCGGGGATGGTGTCATTCGTTTATTATCGCTCCAGGCACCGGGAAAAAAGGCCGTTCCAACGAATGACTTTCTGAATGCTCATCCTTTAAAGGCAGGCGACTATTTTGGCTAAAAGTAATTTATTATGCCCACGCAGTGCTGCCGCATTAGTCATACAGCGGGTAAAACAGGGCCAATCATTAAACACCGCTTTTGTAGATATCAGCAAACGACTGGATGAAACTCAACGCCCCCTATTCCAGCAATTAACCTATGGTGTAATTCGTTGGTTTTTTGCTCTTGAAAGCATTAGTGAGCAATTACTTTCCAAACCGTTAAAACTGAAAGATGCTGATATTCAGGCTTTGCTTCTGGTAGGTATTTATCAACTTCGCTCATTACGCATACCCGATCATGCTGCCCTGTCAGAAACGGTTAACGCCAGTAAACGCTTGAACAAACAATGGGCAAGCGGCTTAATCAATGCCTGTCTGCGAAATTATCAACGCCAGCAGGATACATTGGAAAAAAACCTGGCTGAACAAACAGTGACTGAATATGCTCATCCAGCCTGGCTGATTGAAAAATATCAGGCTGACTGGCCAGATTTGTGGCAAGACATTTTGACGGCCAACAATCAGCAACCACCGATGATGCTGCGGGTTAACAGCCGGGAATATTCCCAGTCGGAATATCTGGAATTGCTAGAGAAAGCCGCCATTCCTGCCACTGCGATTGAAAACTGTCCCCAAGGGATCTTGTTGGAACAAGCCTGTGATGTATTTGCTTTGCCGGGTTTTGTTGAAGGTGCGGTTTCTGTGCAGGATGGAGCCGCACAACAAGTGGTTGATTTACTTGATTTACAACCAAATCAGCGCATTCTCGATGCCTGTTCAGCACCGGGTGGAAAAACCTGTCATATTCTGGAAAGATTTCCAAATAATGAAGTCATCGCTGTGGATATCAGTCAGGAGCGGCTCGAGCATGTTGAGGAAAATCTGTCACGATTGAATTTATCGGCAAATTGTCTCGCAGCGGATGCCAGCAATCCACAAAACTGGTGGAATGGTGAACAATTTGACCGTATATTGATTGATGCGCCGTGTACTGGCAGTGGTGTTATCAGACGTCATCCGGATATTAAACTGCTCCGAAAAGCAGAAGATATCGAACAGTTGGTCAGACAGCAGCAAGCATTGCTGGATAACTTATGGCCATTACTGAAACCGGATGGCTTGCTGGTTTATACCACTTGTTCTGTTTTTAAGCAGGAAAATGAATTACAGATAGAAGCATTTTTGCAACGCCAGCCCGAGGCTATGGAGCAGCTTCCATCCCGGGCTCCAGCTCGAAGAGTAAGCTTCGGCTATCAATTGCTACCGGGAGATAACCATCTGGATGGTTTCTATTATGCCTGCCTACGTCACCGTTAAACGTCTTCTGGCGTTTTTTTTGTTGCTGTTTGTCTCTGTGCAAACCGTAAAGGCTGAGACATTCTATATCGAACAGGCTCGCACTTCTCCAGCGGGCAACGGCTATCTTTTGAATGCCTCTATCAGCTACCCGTTAAATGCCCGGGTTAAAGAAGCCCTTTATAACGGGGTGCCAATTACCTTTGTACAGGAAATTCAGTTAATCAGAAGTTATCCGGTTCTGGGAGAATGGTGGCAATGGCAGAGTAATATCTGGTCTACCGAAATACGTTATGTATTGCGTTATCACGACTTGTCCCAGCAATATCTCTTACATTCCATGGATACCAAAACGCATCGCAATTTTACGACCATGGAAAGTGCATTAAGCGGCATGGGGGAGATTAAAGATTTTAGTCTGCCACCACAACATACGCTAGATACCAGCGACCTGATCCTTAGAATTCGCAGCCAGATTGATTTAAACGCGCTGCCTTCTCCTATGCGACCTGGAGCGTTTCTTTCCAATAAATGGGATTTAGCCAGCGATTGGCATGAGGTGGCATGGCCTTCCAATTAATCAGAGGGCTCAGCTCGGGAACGGCACCGTATTTTTCACTGGCTTTATTATTATTAATATTGGCCTACATGCTCAGTGCGGCTACTCAGGACACCTCTCGTCTAAGTGATTTATTTCTTTATATTTTTGGCCTGGGCCTAGTTTGTCTGCTATTACTGGCCGGGATACTGGCCCGTGGGTTATATCGACTTTACCGTGATTTCAAACGCAAAGCGCCTGGATCACGCCTCACACTGAAACTGGTCAGCTTGTTTGTGTTACTGATTGTTGGCTCTACCAGTATTGTTTACGGGTTCTCCGTACATTTCCTGCAACGTGGTATCAATAGCTGGTTTGATGTAAAAGTCGAACAGGCTTTAGAGGACTCGTTGGAACTGAGCCGTAACGCATTTGGTATTCGCATGCGTACCTTACTGCGTCAGACACGAATGATGGCCGGTGTGTTATCAGAACTGCCAGACTCACGCCTCACCAATAGTCTCCGGGAACTGGTGCAACTAAGTGGTGCACTGGAAATCAGTATCTGGAATATGCAAGGCCGACTGGTGGTATCTAGTATTGAGAATCCGGCGATTATTATCCCTAATGCACCCGATGAATCCATCGTGCGTCGTCTACAACAGGGTGAAGATTATATTGGTCTGGATCCGGCAGCAAATGATGAACTGCAATTACGTGCAGCAGTGATGTTGCCACGAAAATCCATTCTTGCCGAAGAACGCTATTTACATGTGGCCTTTCCGGTCAATGATCATTTGAGCTCATTGGGCAAAAATGTGCAGGATGCCTACACCGACTATAAAGAGCTGAGCTATTTACGCAAACCGTTAGTGACCATCTTTACGTTGACTTTGAGCCTGATCGTTTTCCTGACCATGCTGGCCTCAATCTGGTTTGCGGTATGGATCTCCCGACGCATGGTTCAACCCTTGCAGGAGCTGGCAGAAGGCACCCAGGCTGTTGCCTCCGGTAATTACAATATGCAACTTACCGCCTCCGGTCACGATGAAATCGGTTTTCTGGTGCGCTCTTTCAACCAGATGACTCAACGCCTGACCCAAGCCAGAAATGCATCAGACAGAAGCCATCGCTTACTGGAACAGCAGACCAGTTACCTAACAACCGTATTAGGCAGCTTATCCAGCGGGGTTATTACTATTGATAATGATCTGTACCTGCGCACTGCCAATTTGGCCAGCAGTCAGATCCTCGGCGTCAATTTACAGCAAAGACTGGAAAGCTCATTAGATGCTCTGGCTAAGCTTAATGACAATCTGCATAGCTTTGCCTTACTGATTCAAAATTACACCTTCAAGTCCGTCGCCTGGCAACAGCAGATAGAATTGCAGCAAACTAAAGGTCGTCAAACCTTGATGTGTCATGGCACCCCCCTGCCCGGTGAAACCGGCTGGGTGATTGTGTTTGATGACATCACAGCCCTGTTGCAGGCACAGCGTAATGCCGCCTGGGGAGAAGTTGCCAGACGACTGGCACATGAAATTAAAAACCCGCTTACCCCCATTCAATTATCGGCTGAACGTTTACAACATAAATACGCTTCATTGGTGCCGCCGGATCAAACCGAGACATTACAGAAGCTCACTGATACTATCGTGCAGCAGGTTGAGGCCATGAAAGATATGGTCAACGAATTTTCCGACTATGCCCGCAGCCCGGGCCTACAGTTTGAAACAGTGTCCATTGGTGAATTGCTACGGGAAGTATTGACCCTTTACCAGAGTCATTCAAACCATCAATTCATCTTGTTGAACAGTCCAACGGAAATTCGTATAAAACTTGATAAAAACCGCATGCGGCAGGTATTTCATAATCTGTTAAAAAATGCCATCGAAGCCAGTGAAGAAGCTGGTAAACCTGTAGATATAGCCATTAGTTATCATATTATCGTGCAGCAGCATATGCCGTGGCTGGAAATCACATTCCATGATCAGGGACCTGGGCTTCCGCAAAACATGGTGGACAAATTGTTTGAGCCTTATGCAACCACCAAAATCAAAGGGACCGGGCTGGGACTGGCGATTGTCAAAAAAATTATTGAAGAACATGGCGGGGATGTCTGGGCAGAAAACCTTAACCCCGAAGGAGCAGGTATAATAATCCGGCTACCACTGGAGGAAGACTAGGCGTGAGCAACGAAAAACCACTTATTTTAGTTGTCGATGATGAGCCCGATATTCGTGAACTCATTAAAGATATTCTTGAAGACGAAGCCTACCGGGTAATTACCGCAAGCAATGGTGAAGAAGCGCGTCTGGTCTTTACCCAAAAACAGCCTCAACTGGTCTTGCTTGATATCTGGATGCCCGATGTTGACGGTATTACACTTCTTAAGGAATTCAAACAACAGAACACTGGCGTCACTATTGTCATGATGTCCGGACATGGCACCATTGAAACCGCTGTTGAAGCCACCCGCTCAGGTGCCAGTGATTTTATTGAAAAACCATTATCCATGGCCAAACTGCTTCGTGCGGTTGAATTAGCCATTGAAAATCGAGCCAAACAAGCCGCCCAGCGTCATGAGTTTGCATTAGAACCCGTCGGTAAAAGTCCCAAAATGACCCAGCTTCGTGAGCAGTCTGAGCGCATTGCTGGACACGAAATGCCTATTTTGCTGATTGGCGAAGGCGGTACCGGAAAACACTGTTTTGCCTATTATCTGCATAGACTGGGTCTGTACAACAGTGGCAAATTTATTGAAGTCAGTCCGGAAAGTTTTCCATCCGACAGCCACAAACTGATTTCACTGGCCAAAAACAATACGCTGTATATCAATGATGTCGCCTTACTCAGTGATGAGGCTCAGGCCTTGCTGCAGCATTTGCTGGAAAGCGGCAGATTAAAAGAGTGTCAATTGATCTGTGCTACCCAGTTGGGCCTTGATAAATTCATCGCCCGCGGCGATTTCAGCGAAGGTTTGTTTTATCAGCTCAATACCATCACGCTGCAATTACCTGCTTTGCGTGATCATGTTGAAGACATTCCCGAACTGGTACATTTTTTTGTTGATCAGCAAACCACCCAGGCCGATCTGCCCTATCGTCGTTTTACTGTCGCCGCCCAAAATCGTCTTCGCAATTATGCCTGGCCGGGCAATGTGCTCGAACTGAAAAATGTTATCCAGCGATTGCTGGTGTTGGGCGATTCCGATGATATTGACGTCGATGATGTGGAAACCGCATTACAGTCAGAACAGCCGCCTCAGGCAGACGATGTCACGGGTATTAATTTTGATCAGCCTTTACGCGAAGCACGCGAACAGTTTGAACGAATTTATCTGCTGCAAAAACTGCAGGAAACCGATGGCAATGTGGGAAAAGCCGCTAAATTAGCTGGCATGGAACGCACCCATCTTTACCGGAAACTTAGGGCACTGGGCATTGATAGTAAACAAGTATAAGGGTTTGTAATGAAGATTCTGATCCTCGGTGCCGGACAGGTTGGCGCTTCTGTTGCTGCCACCCTCGCCCGGGAAGATGACGACATTACCCTGGTCGATACCGATGCCAATAGCCTGCATAAACTTCAGGATCATTACGATATTCGAACGGTACAGGGACTTGCCTCACATCCTGATGTGCTGGAACGGGCCGGTGCAGCAGATGCCGATCTGGTGCTGGCAGTCACTAATAGTGATGAAACCAATATGGTGGCCTGCCAGATTTGCCATACGCTGTATAACACGCCCACCAAAATTGCCCGGATCCGTACTCCGGAGTATCTCACCAAGCCTGAATTATTCAGTAATGAAGCCATAGCCATTGATGTATTAATCAGCCCGGAACAACTGGTGACCGATTATATTGAAAGATTAATCAGTCACCCGAATGCCTTACAGGTGCTTGATTTTGCCGATGGACTGGTTCAGCTGGTGGCAGTCAGAGCTTTCCATGGCGGACCATTAGTCGGCAACCCCCTACGCGAATTACGTAAACATATTCCCAAAACTGAAACCCGGGTCGCAGCTATTTTCCGTAATGGCAAAGCTATTCTGCCGGAAGCTGAAACGGTTATCGAAGCGGATGACGAAGTGTTTTTTATCGCTGCCAGCAAAGATATCCGCTCGGTGATGGCCGAATTACGCAGGCTGGAAAAACCTTATAAACGCATTATGCTGGCCGGTGGTGGCAATATCGGTATACGGCTGGCCCGAGCGCTGGAACATGATTATCAAATCAAAATCATCGAAGCCAATAGTGCCCGGGCTGATTACTTATCTGAAGAGTTATCTAAAAGTATTGTTTTACTTGGCGATGTGGCAAATGAAGAACTGCTGCTTGAAGAAGAAATCGACAATGTGGATTTGTTCTGTGCGCTGACAAATGATGACGAGGCAAATATCCTGTCAGCCATGCTGGCCAAGCGTCTGGGGGCTCGCAAAGTGCTGTCGCTGATTAACCGTGCTGCTTATGTGGATCTGGTAGAAAGCGGTACCATCGACATTGCCCTGTCCCCTCAACAAGCCACTATCGGCAGTTTGCTGGCGCATATTCGTCGTGGTGATATTGTGGCGGTGCATTCATTGCGTCGTGGAGCTGCTGAAGCCCTTGAGGCCATTGCTCATGGCGATAAAAGCTCATCTATGGTGGTGGGTAGAAGAATTGATGAAATTGACTTGCCACCGGGCACTTCTATCGGAGCAATTGTTCGCGGTGAGGAAGTGATTATTGCTCATGGCAATACAGTGGTTGAAGCAGAAGATCATGTGATTCTGTTTTTAACCAATAAACGTTATATCAAGGAGGTAGAACGTTTATTCCAGGTAGGGTTCACCTTCTTTTAATTTATGTCTTACTCACTCAAACATCATTTTCTAATCGCTATGCCAACACTGATAGACAGTTTTTTCTATCATTCGGTAATTTATCTGTGTGAACACGATGAAGAGGGTGCGATGGGCCTGATTATTAACCGTCCGACCCGAATCATGATGCAGGAACTGCTTAATCATCTGCAGATTACCAACAACTCCGAATGGGCGACTAAAACAGCCGTGCTGTTTGGCGGGCCAGTACAGAAAGATCAGGGCATGGTAGTGCATGATGGTGGCGAACAATGGAAAAACACCCTGAAGATCACTGATGAAACATTTTTAACCACCTCCAGCGATATCCTGGAATCATTAGGCACTGAGAATGGCCCACCTCATTCGATTGTGACACTGGGCTATGCTGCCTGGGAAGCCGGTCAACTGGAACAGGAAATAGCCGACAACAGCTGGCTTACCGTTCAGGCAACTCCGAAACTGTTATATGAAACGCCAGCCGATGAGCGTTGGCAGGCCGCTGCAAAATTGCTGGGCATTGATATCAATCTAATGTCTAATACAACAGGTCATGCATGAGTACCGAGAAAAATATTCTCGGCTTTGATTTTGGCATGAAAAGTATAGGTGTCGCGGTTGGGCATAATTTAACCCATACTGCCAGAGGCATCGCTGCCTTATCCGCTCGCGACGGGATTCCGGATTGGGATAATATCGCTAAAATAGTAGCCGAATGGCAGCCTGGCCTTATCGTTGTGGGCTTACCGCTGAATATGGATGGTACCGAACAATTAATGACCGCTGCAGCCAGAAAATTTGGCAATCGAATGAACAATCGTTTTAATATTCCCGTTGCCTGGCAGGATGAGCGTTTAACTACTTTTGAAGCGCTCGACCAAATGGGAATACGCAGTAAAATGCAGACCGACAAACGTAGTGATGTCGATAAACTCTCGGCTCAAATTATTCTTCAATCATGGCTGGACCAACAATGACTATGCCCAAAACATCAGCAGAAATTCAGAGCCTGCTCGAAGAGATGGCTGAAACCATACGCGAAGAACTCGCCGATAAAGATCCGTTGCTGGTGGGGATTCATACCGGTGGGGTCTGGGTGGCAAAAGCATTGCAAAACATCCTTGGAGAAGACTTTTTTGATGCCCCGCTGGGGACATTGAATATTGCCTATTACCGTGATGATTTCACCCGTATTGGCATGCATCCTCAAGTGTCTCCATCCGATCTGCCTTTTGAAGTTGATAATCGTCATCTGGTTTTGGTGGATGATATTTTTTACAGTGGCCGCACTACCCGAGCGGCGTTAAATGAAATTTTTGATTATGGCCGCCCTGCCAGTGTCACATTAGCGGTACTAATTGAACGTAATGGTCGCGAATTACCGATTCGGCCGGATATTGTTGGTGCCTCCGTTACTTTGCCGCGAAATCAACATCTGAAATTGCGCAATAAAGATGGCTTACAACTGGAGATCCGTGCGGCTGGAGCATTGGATGCCGAGTAATCAACTAACAGAGAGCGGCCAGCTCAGACATTTTCTAACCATTGAAGGTCTGAAACGCCCTTTATTAACCGAAATTATGGATCGGGCTGAACAATTCTCCGGCATCAGTCATCGCCAGGTAAAAAAAGTCCCGTTGTTACGCGGCAAAACCATTATCAATCTGTTTTTTGAAAACAGTACACGTACCCGCTCTACTTTCGAACTGGCTGCCAAAAGACTGTCAGCTGATGTGATGAATTTTAATATCAACACATCAGCCACCTCTAAAGGCGAAAGCCTGCTCGACACCCTGCATAATCTTGAAGCCATGCACACTGATATGTTTGTGGTTCGTCATAATCAGAGTGGTGCGGCCGAGTTTATTGCTCAGCATGTGGCACCACATGTCAGCGTAATTAATGCTGGTGACGGTTGCCATGCCCACCCCACCCAGGCCATGCTGGATATGTTTACCATCCGTCGCCATAAACAGGATTTTGCCAATTTACGTGTGGCGATAATTGGCGATATTCTGCATTCGCGTGTGGCGCGTTCGCAAATTCAGGCTCTAGCAACACTTGGGGTAGGAGAAATCCGCGTTATTGGTCCACAGACTTTATTGCCAAGAGAAAGTCAGACCCTTGGGGTCCATGTTTATCACGATATGGAAGGCGGCCTTGAGGGAGTCGATGTCATTATAACCCTGCGCCTGCAACTGGAACGTATGCAGGGTGCATTGTTACCCAGTGCTCGAGAATATTTCCGCTGTTACGGGCTAACAGAAGAAAAACTCAAATATGCCAAACCGGATGCCATCGTTATGCATCCCGGCCCCATTAATCGAGGAGTAGAGATAGCCTCATCGGTTGCTGATGGGCCGCAATCAGTAATTCTTGAACAGGTAACCCACGGCATTGCTATCCGTATGGCGGTGATGTCGATGGCGCTGGCCAGTCAATCAGAACAGGCAGAGATCGAATAATGAAGATTTGTATTCTAAATGGTCGCGTCATTGACCCTGCCAGCCAGCTGGATATCGATCAAAATATCTATATTGAAGACGGAAAAATTGTTGCCATAGCTGAAGATTTGTCAGGGTTTGATGCCGATATTGAAATTGATGCATATAACAAAATTGTCTGTCCCGGCCTGGTGGATCTTAGTGCACGACTGCGTGAACCCGGCCAGGAACACACGGCAACAATAGAGAGTGAAACCCGTGCTGCAGCAGCTGGAGGTGTCACTACACTCGCCGTTCCCCCTGACACAGATCCGGTTATTGATAATCCGGCCGTGGTCGAATTGATAGAGGATCGCGCCAAAAAAGCCGGTCGTACCATGGTCTTGACGGTGGGCGCATTGACCCAAAAACTCAATGGTGAACTATTGGCCGAGATGGCTGCGTTAAAAGCTGCTGGTTGTGTCGGTGTCAGTAACGGCGTAACCGAGATTAAAAATACCGTAGTCTGGAGGCGTGCACTTGAATATGCCGCCACGCTGGATTTAACAGTGTTTATCAATGCAGCCGATCCCTGGTTACAGAAACAGGGGTGTGTACATGAAGGTACTGTCAGTGCCCGGCTGGGGTTATCCGGTATTCCGGAAAGTGCAGAAACCATCGCCGTAAGCCGCGATCTGATTCTGATCGAACAAACCGGAGTACGTGCTCACTTTCATAGTATATCTTCTGGTAAAGCGGTTAAGCTGATTCGAGAAGCACAGGATCGGGGGCTCCCTGTTACCGCTGATGTCAGTGCCCACCACTTACATCTATGTGAACATGATCTGGGTAATTACGATAGTTTCAGTCATGTGATGCCGCCTTTACGAGGTGTTCGGGATCGTGAACAGCTAAAACAAGGCCTGCGCGATGGCGTTATCCAGGCGGTCTCTTCTCATCATCAACCATTGGATGCGGATGCCAAACTGGGTCCGTTTGCAGAAACGACGCCAGGGCTTTCGGCACTGGAAACCCTGTTACCTCTTACGCTTAAATTAGTTGAAGATGATGAGATCAGCCTGCATCAGGCTATCGCCAGTCTAACCTGCCAGCCTGCGGCTATTCTAGGGATTGACGCTGGACAGCTCAAAGCCGGTGCCAGTGCAGATATCTGTATTATTGACCCAGATGTTCAATATGACTGTTTGCCTTCAGCTTTTATCAGTGCCGGTAAAAACAGTCCATTTGGCGGATGGTTGTTCCAACATCAGGTCAGCCATACCCTATTTCAGGGTAAAGTTGTTTATCAGCGCGAGTCCAACTAACCCAACCGGAGTCTTCAAATGACTATTACCCGTTATTTTTTCCGATTTCTTGGTCTGATGGCATTAACCATATTCTTCTCCGCCTGCACTCCTGAGGTGGGCTCAGATGAGTGGTGTGTACATATGAAAGAGAAGCCAAAAGGCGACTGGACAGCTAATGAAGCCGGTGCTTATGCGGAAAACTGCTTGCTTTGAAGATCGCAACGGATAAATTATTTGCTCTGGATTTTGATGGAGTAATTTGTGATAGCGCGATTGAAACCGGAATAACCGGCTGGCAAGTCGCAACGCAGCTCTGGCAAGACATGCCTGAAAATATGCCTGAGCAAGTCATGATTGATTTTCGTTACGTGCGACCGGTTATGGAAACCGGTTTTGAAGCCATATTAATTTGTCGGCTGTTATTTGAAGGGTTAAAACCCGAGCTATTAATGACTGACTTTTCCAGGCAAATAAACGCTATCCTGTCACGTGATCAGCTTGATACCTCAGAATTGAAAAAACGCTTCGGTGAGTACAGAGATAACTGGATTGAAAATGATTTTTCGGGTTGGATAAAAATGAACCCGCTTTATCCGGGTATCAGCAAACTTCTAAAGCAGATCCCATTGTCACAGCTTTTTATCATTACGACCAAGCAGGAACGTTTCGTTCAGGCAATTCTTCAGGCAAACCAGATAGACATTATCCCGACGCATATTTACGGGTTAGATCGCAAATTGAAAAAACCACAAATCCTTCAGGATTTGCAGCAATTACACCCTCAAACAACCATTTTATTTATTGAAGATCGTCTGCCTACCTTATTGGATGTTATCAACACCCCATCGCTATCCACTATCCAGTTATATTTCGCTAACTGGGGATATAACACCACTAATGACATGCAAACTGCCGAGCAGAATCATCGAATTAACGCCTTGGACACACCCTGTTTGACTGAATTGAAGTGTTGTTGATATAAAACTTATTGTCATACAGTGCGCATTAACTAAAACTGTTTGAGGCCACTTAAAAGGCATCCATGCAATCCATTTGAGTCATTGGCTTATACATTTACAGCCTAATAAAATGCTGTAAGCCATCCTAATATCACAGCGATACCGGCACATCATCTGATAGAAATTTGCACAGTCCAGGGGCCTGTTTATCTGTGAAGATAATGATCCCAGCCAATAATAATGACCAGCTTCTGATTAGTTTTATAGGGGAATTTGTTTCTACTGCAAACAACTTTCCTGTAGTTTGAGCAGGTTTTTGTATTGCGTAATTATAGCTTGGAAGTGCGGTTCGGATGGTCAGTTTCACTGGTTCTCCTGGTATCATCTGTTTCGCTTTATTAATTGAAACAAGCTTGACAACCAGGCAGCACTAACTTGGATGGAAAGGTCTGCCATAAAAATGGCGGAGCGGACGGGACTCGAACCCGCGACCTCCGGCGTGACAGGCCAGCATTCTAACCAACTGAACTACCGCTCCGCGACCTGATGGTTTACATACAACCGGTCAGGAAGCGTGCAAGAATACAGTAAAAATTCAAAAGGTGTTAGTCTTCAACAGAAAAAAACCAGCATTCCTCACTAACTATCTGAATTAATGGCCATTAAACGATTTTAATGATTGAACAAATTCAGCGCTGGCGATAAATAACAGACAAAAAAATCCCCCGGGAGCTTCTATCATCAGCTCGCGGGGGAATCCTATTTACATAGCTTCAGCAGCTTGTACCGCTTTATTGACCAGACGTTTTGCTGCACCCTTGGCGCCAGCATTTTTAATCTGTTCCAGATTGACGGGTTCACCTACGATAATTGCCCCCCCCATACCTGCACCAAAATGCGGTGTGCATTTATAGACATAGATACCTTCCTGAGTAAAAGTACGAGTGTAATTTTCACTCATCGGTGAGTGCCAAAGTTCAGTGCCCTCAGGAACCAGCCCTTCAATTGCTTGAGTGTCATGTGTGCTCATATTAGTCCAGGAAACGCTGTCGCCCGGCGCAATTGTCACCACCAGCGGGTTATAAATTAATCCCTGGGCTGTGACGGTATGATTTTTAGATTCCGCTGTTGCAGGTTCAACCTCTGCAGGCTCTTCGGCAATACCCGCTTCTTTTTCAACTTCAGCCAGTATTGCTTCTGCCTCAGCCCGTCCCTCAGCTGCCGTGTTTTCTGCCGCAGCAATCGCTTGATTGGCACGGTCACTTACACTCTGACTGGTTTCCTTAGCCGTTTCAATGGCCGACTCAACCACTTCATTTGTATCTTCAAGCACCGCTTCCTGAGTATTGCTTTCCAAAGCATCCGCTTCTTGTTGAGCTACCTGAGAAACTTCTTCACTGGTCTGGGCAGGTTCTTCAATTTGAGCAGTTTCATCCGTGGCCTCTACGGCTTCAGACATTTTTTCCAGTACTTCTTTTGGAGAGCTTGGGCGATCGTAATGCTCACTGGTTCCGGAAATAAAGGATGAAACGATTGCCACCACAAAAACCGCTATGGCAATGATAATGGCGGCAGTAATAATTGAACGGGAATGACGCATTGGACTCTCCAATTGATAAATTTATTTCGATCATACCATCACCACAACGCTATTTATAAGCAAATATGTGCTGTTATTTGACCTAAGACAATTTTTATTCATTAACCAGGCTGATTTGGGTTTATGTCTAAAGGCTGCCATACATTTCGATCTTTAGATTGGTTAAGAACGTGTAGTAGAAGGCAAGAAAAAGGCATTTCTCCTAAAAATTCGTGCGCAAACTCCCTAAACCTGTTTACTAAAACGAACAAAAAACCCTGTTTAGTTGTATTTAAACAACATTTTTTTCGAATTCAATCGTTTTAAACAAGAACTTTTAGAAATGCTTGTATACAGCCATATGGATGAACCATTACAACCACACCCTTAAATGACTGCGATTTTTCTCATGATAAAACTAAACAATCGCTAAAACTATTTTCCAGCAAAAGTGGTTGATTTAAACCACCTGCAGAGTCGCTGTCTTTGCTACGACTTAAAACACCTTGTTAGAACCTTTCCTCGAACATGTTTTGGGAGTTTTTCCTATATCAAGCCCATCAGCGTAGAGCTAGCCTGCACGGGCTTTTTACGTTCAGGAGAGAGAAATGAAATTAAAACCAAAAATTATTAGCACCGCGATAATGTCATCGCTGATGCTGATGCCTTATGCCGTTCTGGCTGAGGAAGATACTGTTGATACGGGCAAAATGACTGTTACAGGAATCTTGCCGGATCGTCTAGAAGCTGTTCCCGGATCATTCGATATAATCGATGAAGAATATCTAGAAGAACGTCGCCCAATATCTAATCTGGAAAGAATGAGAACAATACCAGGCATCAATGTTGTTGCTGACGGAAGTATGGGGTTTGATACAAACATTGGTATCCGTGGGCAGAATCCACGCCGCAGCGCCAAAGCAATGATTATGGAAGATGGTATGCATTTGCAACTGGCTCCCTATGCTGATCCTGTTGTGCACTACACCACCCCCTCTCAAGCCGTTAATCGTATTGAGGTAATTAAAGGTGCCGGACAAATTCTTTATGGGCCACAGACTTTAGGTGGTGCGGTGAACTTTGTGACTAAACCGGTTCCTCGTAATGGTGAAGTCGAAGGAAGTGTCACTTCTGCTTTTGGTAATCAAGGTTATCGTATGTTAAACGGCAGCGTTGGCTTTGGGAATGAACTCGGCGGAGTGATGTTCGATTTCAATCAGAACAAAGGTGACGGTGTGTATGACGATGCTGAATTTGACGTTAAAGACTACCGTTTTAAAGGCGAGCTGGATATTACCGACCGTCAAACCCTTGCTTTAAAATTAGTTCACACTCGTGACCGTCGCAATTCAACTGAGGCCTATTTAACCCCTTTTGAATACGATCAAGACCCTTATTCTCACCCATCTATTGAAAATGATGAATGGGAGCAAGATCGTGATGTCGTTCAGTTACAACATATTTTCGAAGTGAATGATAGTTTTAAGCTAACTTCTCAAGCTTATTACACCGATACCTTTCGCAATGGTCTGCGTAGTACTGAAGAAAATGAAGACGGAGATCTAAATGGTAACGGCAATATTACTTCTGTATTCAGAAATTGTCCGGGTCAAGGCGGTGAAGGTGTCCTGGCTGGTGACGTAGATGCTAGTCAATGCGCCGGTCGCCATGCACCACGCCAGTATTACACCCGGGGATTAGAAACTCGAGGTGATTTGTCATTCAGTCTGTTTGGCCTTGACCATGACACCATCTTTGGTGTGCGTTATCACGAAGAAAATGTGCATCGTCAGGAAATCCTGTCACAAAGTGTTGCTGAACGTGAAGACTATGATTTGGCGCTAGCTAATAACCCAGGTGATGTTGAAGAAGCCTTTATCAAAACCAATGCCTTGTCTTATTACATGCAAAATACCACCTATGTTGGTAATTGGTCTTTCACTCCTGGTTTCCGAGTAGAAGATGTTCGCACGAGCGAAAAATTCTTTGAAGGCGGCGTTCAGGAAAATCGTGAAAGCCTCTCATATACTGAGTTTCTACCCAGCTTTGGCGTAGCCTGGAATGGTATTGCTAACACTACTGTCTTTGCAGGTGTTCATAAAGGTATCGCACCGGCTCGAGCAGATCGTGAATTTAGTGAAGATGGCGGCCGGGCAGAACCAGAAGAAAGTACCTTGTATGAGGTTGGTGTGCGTAGCACGTATTTCAAAGGAATAAGCTTTAAAACAGCGTTTTTCCACAATGATATCCAAAATACCTTGATTGATTTTGGTGACACGTTTGATAACAGTGGTGACAGCAAACAAACTGGTATTGAAGTAGCTGGTCGTATCGACTTCGGCAATATTTATGGCTGGACGAATAATATTTACTTGTCTGGTGCCTATACCAATCTTTGGACTGCCGAATATGAAGATGGTCCAGATCCAACGATCAATGGCAACCGTATGCAGTATGCCCCTGAGCATTTGTTAAATATTGATCTTGGGTATGAACATCAAAGTGGTGTGAATGCTCGTATCGGCGTACAGCACGTCAGCAAACAATTTGTTGATGATGGAAATACTCGCGTCGAAGATGTTAGCGGTCTTCAAGGAACCATTCCAAGCTTTACGGTTTGGAACGCTACGGTAAATTACCGCGTGCCTAATACAGGTGTAACGTTATTTACCGGTGTTGAAAACCTGTTTGATAAAGAGTATTTGGCCAGCCGTAACGAAGGTAAGTTAGTTGGTCGTGAGCGTCTTTACTACGGTGGTATTACTTATAACTTTTAATCAGCTTCAACGTTGACGGAGAAGTTATGCAGAACATGTTTTAAATATGTAATAAAACAGCCATTTCTCCCAGATTTGCTGTTTCTGTATGACCATTACCGACAAGCCCGCCTTAGGCGGGCTTTTTTTTGCACAAAAAAACCCACGTTGTGAAGTGGGTTTTAATTGATTTGCACTTTTGAATCAGTCTTTTTGAACTTCGCGTTTATCAATATACATCAACACGATTTGCCTATCCGTATAGATATCGTTTGAGCCACTCTTGCGAACCGTGTCATAAAAGGCTTTAAACTTGGGATCGCGTTGTTTCATATCCTCAAGATTATCTAGTAGCACCAGAGCCTGAAAAGCCGTTGGCGCCGTATCAAAAAACCGTATAGTGCAATAGCTTGTTATCGGTTCACCAGAAACTTCAAGTTCAGCCTTCAGTGATTCATCAAATATGCATTGCTGATAATTCTGATGCTCAGCATGAACATTTCCAGCTATCAACAAACCACATAATGTAACAAAATGAACTTTCATATCACACTCTGAACAGGAAAATTAAAGATAACTGTTCAGACTTCTGTTATGAAGATCGGTTCCTGTTTGCCGATTCTTATTGACCCATCTTACTGATAGTATTGATAACCTCCATATAAGCATCACCATGATTCCGAACCGCATCCGCATCATATTTTTCTGAAGCCAGATGTACCTCTTCAAGTGTTACCGCCAACTTGTCCAGCTCATCGTTAATTTTAGCCAGGGCATTTTCCAGGGTATAGGTCAGTTGATGGACTTTGGTCACATCATCAGCTGACATCGAGTCCTGTTTGAGTAAATTCTCGAGTCGTTGGTTATAACGTTTAAAATTTGTGACCGCTTCTTCAAGAGATTCGGCGCTTTCACCTTTGAAATGCTCTACAGACTCAGCTTTCGCCATAGTGGCAACACCAAAACTGAGCGCTGCAGCGGCAAGATAATTCATCACTTTCATATTGGCCCCTAACTATAATTAAGAATGGTTAACAAATAATAACGATAAACGTTATCAAAGGAAGATAGGGACTAATATTTCAATATCAAGGGGACATAAAAAAACCTCTCGCTAATAACAGCGAGAGGTTTTAATGTAGCGCTTTGGTAAAAACACTTACATTGATTCAACTTCGGAAATGGTTTTTCTGACCACTCGACCAAGCCCGCCGGTGACATCAGCAGCCTTAATATCTTCCAGGTTTGTAGGCTCACCAACGATCACCGCACCGCCCATGCCTGCCCCAATATGAGGCGTACAAATATAGACATAAATACCTTCTTTTTCGAAAGTGTGCTGATAGTTTTCGCCCATGGGGGAGTTAATTTTTTCTGTTCCTTCCGGAACAAGGCCTTCGATGGTCTCCACATTATGGGTGGGCATATTTTCCCAGCGAACCGTATCCCCCGGCGCAATTTTTACCACCAAAGGCTCATATTTCATGCCAATAGCTGTGACTACATGGGTTTCAGCAAATGCAGCCTGGCTTAAAAGCAGTAATACTGCAGGAATAGTCTGTAATACTAGTTTCATTCTAGGCATATTGCCTCCTGTTCACACATCAATTAAAAATGGAGCAAAGCTGTTGTTTTGGGAATATATCCCTGGCATTACAAGTGCTGACACTCTTCAAATTGCTATAGTTCCAGCAAAAACCAATGTACTTAATGTGGATGAAGGCGATAAGTAGCGCATTAACTTGAGTTAATCGCTAAAGTTATTAAGAAACCCGTTCAGGAATGCTTCCTGTCTTTTATGTCTTATCTTTATGTTTAAAAAAACTAAAAACCTGAAATATCAGAAACCCCATCAACGTCAAAACAATTGCAATCTCATAACGGGCATAAGCCACCGACAAGCCAATCGAACCCGTTAACCAGATTCCAGCTGCGCTTGCCGTACCACTCACCCCGCTATCATTTTTCATAATGGCACCACCGCCAATGAATCCCATACCCGTGATAATGCCATACATCACTCTGGCTTCAGCGGCATCACCATCATAGACATCTCTGGCGACCAGCATAAAAGCACAACACGCAATGCTGACTAATGGATAAGTGCGCATACCCGCCCCATGGGCCTTATATTCACGATTGAGTGCAATTGGCAATGCTAAAAGAAAAGCTATCCCCAGTTGATATGAGTGATACCAGATGAGTGACAAGTTAAGTTCCATACAAAATCTCCTGATGCTTTTTCATCATTGCAAAAGAGTTTTCTGCTGGCCAAGCCGGTCCTTGCTCGAAAAGATTCGTTTATGAAATATGGAGATATGAAGACTCAACAGACGCTGCTATTCCGCCCTAATCTGTGATTTCAATCCTCTTGGCCAGGCATTCACCAGCGATTTCAGTAGTGTGGCCAGAGGTATCGCAAAGAAAATACCCCAAAAGCCCCAGATCCCACCAAAAAACAGAACCGCTAATATGATAGAGACAGGATGCAGATTTACGGCTTCAGAAAACAGTATTGGAACCAGCACATTACCATCCAGTGCCTGAATAATGCCATACGCCACCAACACGTAGGCAAACTCGTCTGTCAGCCCAAAATGAAAGCCTGCTACCGCTGCAACAGGTATCGTTGCTACCGCAGCACCGATAAAAGGAATCAGCACAGAGAAACCGACTAAAACGGCCAATAATGCCGAATACGGCAATCCAAACCAGGCAAAGGTAACAAATGCGACCGTACCAACAATAATAATTTCAACCACCTTTCCACGCACATAATTAGCGATCTGACCATCCATTTCATTCCAGATACGACTCATCAAACCACGCTTTTCGGGCATCATCGATAAAATAAACTTAACCAGTTTCTCGCGATCTTTGAGCATGAAAAAAACCAGAATCGGCACCAGTACCAGATAAACAATCAAACCAATTACATTGCCCAGTGATGCCAAGGATATTGTAAGTGCTCTTTGACCATAGACGCTCAACTCGCGCGCGACCATTGAAATCCAGTTCTGTATTTCATCCGGTGTTATTAGGGTTGGATACTTTGCCTGGAGCTCATCCAGCCATGTCTGCCCACTGGAAAGCATCCTGGGGGTTTCAAGAACCAGATTGACCAGCTGATTCCATAACAGGGGCATCAGCAAAAAAGCCAGAGCTAACATTACGCTGACAAATCCCAAAAAGACTATCGCCACAGCAATCGTTTCTGGAATATGCTGCCTCACCAGCATATTCACGACACCTTGAAGCAGAAAGGCGATGATCAGAGCAGTAAAAAATGGTGCCAGCATGCTGCCGAACCAGATGATTGCCGCAAACCCCAAAATCAGAACTATTAGTAAAATGACGGCTTCTTCGTCAGAAAAATATCTTTCCGTCCAATCTTTGAAAACTGCGCGCAAGGTCATATCTGTTTTTGTCCTGTTCAGCGTCTTAATCAATGTCTGTTACTATTCTGGCATACCGGAATAAGACTTGTTACCAATTAAAAATAGTCTACCACTCAATTTTCAGGAACTATCCAACCTGGGTTATGTTCATTAACTGCATCCACCAACCATGCGAATCACTATGCTGAACTCTTTTTTTTCCAGCAAACTGCTGTGCGGTTTAATTTTTTTATTGATTAGTTACTCCGGTCTCGCAGCAACGCCCGTCAGCGTCAGTAAACCGATAATTTCTGAATCTACCGAAAAACTGACCTTATCAGGATCGTTAACGGCAGAGCGCCGGGCATTACTTTCGCCTCGGGTAGATGGCCTGGTCAAAGAAGTATTAGTCGACGCCGGTTATCGGGTTAAACAAGGCGATATCTTAATGCGTCAGGATGCCGCGATTGCCCGACAGCAGCTTGAGCAGGCAAAAGCTGCGACAAATGAAGCTCAGGCGAGTGTTGATGAAGCTCAACGTTTGGTTGAAGAAGCCCAGCGTCTGCGCGGGGAAAATTACATTTCTGCCACTGAACTGGCGAATCGCGAATCCAATTTTGCGCTGAACCAAGCTGCACTGGCTGCAGCTCAAGCCATGCAAAAGACTGCTGAAGAACAATTTCGCCGCCACGAATTACCCGCACCTTTCAGTGGGGTTATCAGCAGCAAAATGACGGAAGCAGGTGAATGGGTAAACCGTGGAGATCAGGTGTTGGAATTGGTTGCACTGGAACCGGTCAGACTGGATGTGAATGTACCGCAGGAAAAATTTTCCGATATCACCCTCGAAACACGGGTAGAAATTCTGCCGGATGCGCTGCCTTCACGAAAACTTTCCGGAAAAATAACTGCTCTGGTACCGGTTAGTAATGCTCAGGCACGCTCCTTTTTAGTACGCATTGTTATTGATTCCGCTGATGTCACGTTGCTTCCTGGTACCTCCGCCAGTGCAGTGCTTTATCTGGGTGGCGATGAGAGAAAAGGTTATAGGGTTCCACGTGATGCGGTATTGCGCCATCCGGATGGTGGCAGAAGTGTATTTATTATTGATGAAAACAACCAGGCGCACCGCCGCAGCGTAGACGTCGGCAGTGAAGATTCGGATGGAATAATTATCACCGGAGGCTTAACCGCAGATGATTTAGTGGTGGTACGGGGTAACGAAGTGCTTCAGGAAAATGATGAAGTAGAAATTGTTCGCGACGATAAAAAAAGGAATTAATCCCGCATGTTAGAAGCGCCTATTCGCAATGGCAAACTACTGACCGTCATTGTTCTGATCGTTTGCGTATTAGGTATTGCCGCCGCACGTTTAATACCCGTCCAGATGATCCCGGATCTGGATGTACGCACTATCAGCGTGGTCACTCAATGGCCTGGCGCCACCCCACAGGATATCGAAAAAGAAATCCTAATAGAGCAGGAACGTTATTTGCGGAATATTCCCAATCTCCGCCGTATGGAAGCGTTCGCTGAAACCGGCGAAGCCTTTATAGAGCTGGATTTTCCATTTGGGGTTGGTATCAACGAGACATTAATTGAAGTCTCTAATGCCTTGAGCCAGGTTCCCAGCTATCCGGAAAATGTCGATCAGCCCAGTATTCGCAGCAGCTCTTTTTCGGAAAATGCATTCATGTATTTTGCGATATCACCATTGCCCGGCAACCCGCTGAATCTCAACATCGACATGATTACCGACTTTATCGATGACAACGTTCGCACACAGATGGAACGTGTGCCGGGGGTTTCCGAGGTTCAGCTGCGTGGCGGTGCTGAACGGCAAATGCAGATCTTTATTGATTCCGCCAAACTGGCCCAGCGAGGGTTAAGTCTGACTCAGGTTCGTGATGCGATACGGGCCCGTAACAGCGACACCTCTGCCGGTGATTTGGATGATGGCAAAAAACGTTATTTGCTCAGAACCATTGGACGCTTTGAAGATAAACAGGAATTGGAAAACCTCATCCTGGCCCACCGCAATGGTACGGATATTCTGTTGAAAGATATCGCCACTATCAAACTTGATCACTATGAAGTCCGTCAGGTTGCAGTAGTAAATGATGAACATGCTCTGACCATGGCCGTTAAGCGTGAACCTGGCTCGAATGTAATTGATATCAAATACGCCATGATGGAAGTGGTCGAGGAGCTGCGTCGTGATTTATTAAACCCAAACGGGTTAGATTTAGTACTTATCGGGGACGATGTCCGCTATGTAGAGTCATCAATTCAGAATGTTTCACAAAATCTGCTGTTAGGGGCTTTGCTGGCCACCTTTGTCCTGTTTTTATTCCTGCGCAGCCTGCGCGGTACGTTAATTGGCTTGATGGGAATGCCGGTTTGTATCATTGCCGCCTTTTTGGGGCTTTTGGTATTTGATCGGACGATCAATGTTATTTCTCTGGCCGGTATTGCCTTTGCCATCGGTATGACCGTTGATAACACCATCGTGGTGCTGGAAAGCATTGAACAGGCCAGGCGTCGCGGGCTGGACCGGATTGAAGCCGCAATTGTGGGGGTTCGGGAAGTCTGGACGGCCGTACTGGCCTCCAGTATGACCACTATCCTGGTGTTTGCACCGGTGTTATTTGTTCAGGAGGAGGCCGGTCAATTATATTCTGATATCGCAATCGCTATTTCCGTGGCGATACTTGCCTCAATGTTATTTGCTGTCGGTGTTGTTCCAGCAGCCTGTGCCCGGTTTGGTCTTGGAAAAAGGAAGGGTACGCATGAAGATCTGCATCGTCGGGGAATTATTCTGCATGGCGTTAACTGGTTAACCAAAGGCCCGGTCAGACGTTTAACGACGATGGCTGTTACGGTGTGTGCCACTTTGGTAGCCGCATGGCACCTGATGCCCCCTGCAGAATATTTACCGGAGGGAGAGGAACCCAAGGCCTTTACCAGCATGATTCCTCCACCCGGCTATAACCTTTCGGAAATGTTACGCATCAGCGAAGAAGTGATTGAAATTCTAAGTGCTGCCAAAGGCGCCGATCCGGCCCTGTTTGAGCAAGGTGAGGCCCCTATCCCCTCGCTTGCCTATTATTTTATCCGCACCTCTCCAACCGGGTTACGGGTATTGAGTGAACCCACCAGAACTCAAGATATCATCCCGATGATGAATGCCTTAACCGATTTATTCGAAAGTTATCCGGGAATGCGAGCGTTTTCAGGTCGAGGTTCAATTATCTCCAGCGATCAGGGCGGAACCCGTGCCGTCAGTCTGGATATTGCCGGTCCTGACATGGAAAGTCTGTACAGTACGGCTGAATTTGCACTGAAGCGGGCCGAAGGCTTGTTTGAAAATCCCCAGATTGACTCCATTCCAGGATCGTTATCGCTGGATCAACCGTTAATTGAAATTCGGCCCCGCTGGTCACGGTTAACGGAAACCGGTTTTACAGCTGATGATTTTGGTTATGCGGTGGCCGCGCTAAGTGATGGTGCATTTGTCGATGAGTTTTTTATCGATGATGACAAAGTCGACATGTTTTTATTCAGTACCGCTGGCCAACAGCAGAATCTGTCAGGGCTTGCCGGTTTACCGATCCTGACACCCAATGGCGATGTCATACCGCTAAATGCATTAGCCGACCTGGAAGAAACGGTTGATAGTGCCACTCTGCGGCGGGTTGACAGTCGGCGTACGGTCACTTTACTGATTATCCCGCCGCGTGATGTAGCGCTGGAAACCGCGGTTAACAAAGTCCGCAATCAAATGATTCCAGCAATGCAGACTGAGGGTGAGGTAGCCAAAGGCGTTAATCTGTCGATTTCCGGTGCGTCAGATCAACTGGATGCCACCCGTGAATCGTTATCTGAAAATCTGCTGGTGGCAGTAATCCTGATTTATCTGGTACTGGTAGCGATTTTCTCGCATTGGGGCTATCCATTGATTATTTTAACCACGGTGCCATTAGGTATCGCTGGCGGTATCGTTGGCTTAGTGGGGGTCAATGCTTCTGGCAGTTTATTAAATGCGATGGGATTACCGGCCATTATTCAGCCGTTTGATATGATTACCATGTTGGGCTTTGTCATTCTGTTGGGTACGGTAGTTAATAACCCCATCCTGATAGTTGAACAGGCCAGACGCAATCTGGCCGATAAAGCAATATCAATACATACTGCGGTTAATCAGGCAGTGGCAACACGATTACGACCCATATTAATGTCAACACTAACCACTATTTTTGGCCTGGCACCACTGGTTTTTATTCCTGGTGCCGGTACCGAGCTTTATCGAGGCGTGGGGATTGTTGTATTAGTTGGGATTGCTGTTTCTACCCTGATTACACTCACTTTCCTACCCAGTTTACTGGTCACGGTATTGTCGTGGACACAGAGAGAACACCCGGTACAAGCTCATTCAGCCGAAACAGAATCGTGATCAACAAAAATCAGTTCATCTGTTTCAAACCCGCGTTGGGAGGCTTCATTGATAAAGTCAGCGATTACCTCATCGCTGACTTGTGGGGTGCGGGCCAATAACCATAAATAGCCATGATTCGGTCCTGAAACATAAGCGTATTGATAGTTCTGTTTATCCAGTCCAAACACTATATAACTGCCATAAAATGGGCCGAAGAACGAAACTTTCAGCTGTCCGATATCACTGGATTGAACAAATTTGGCTTTACCCTCTGCTTCTTCCCATTGGTTTTCTGCTGCATTAAAACCACGATTAATCACTTGAACATGACCATCTTCATGCAGACTGTATTCCGCCGTCACTGCGGTTAACCCCTCTTCAAACGAATGATCCAGACGCGCTATTTCGTACCATTTACCCAGATAACGATCCAGTTCAAAGCCAGTTACCGGTTCGACGCCCTCCGGTGTTCCGGTACAAGCCGTTAACATTAGAGACAGCAATAAAATTTTATATAGACGCATATTTCACATAGCCCTGGTTATCTTGAGGTTTTGGTTAAAAGAAGTAGTATGAATCAGACTCTGAATTCAGCGGATATTTCCAGGATCATTGAAATGGCCTGGGAAGATCGCACCCCTTTTGAGGCAATTTTGCAGCTTTATGGCTTGCCGGAACAACAGGTGATTAAATTAATGCGCCGTGAAATGAAACCGGGATCGTTTCGTTTATGGCGTGCTCGTGTTTCAGGTCGCAAAACCAAACATGATGCCTTACGAGATCCTAGTATTTTACGAGCTTATTGCCCCACGCAATACAAACCCCGTTGAGTCTGCCAAACAGCATTTTTTTATTGTTTAGACCGCTAGAAAAGCTCTTACGGCAATATAGACACAACTTAACCAGCCCACCATAAAAATCAGGCTACGGAAAAGAGCCAAATCTAACGCGTAGAAGATTGGATGCAAAACGCGGCAAGCTAAGAACAGGATGGCGGCTCCACTCAGTTCCCGTAAATTTACACTGGAATAAAATGCCAGCAGGGTAACGGCTGAATAAAATATCAACGCCTCCCAGGCATTTTTCTGTGCTGCCAATATGCGAGCGGCAACACCGGTCAGCTCAGCCTGTTGTTCTCTGGGATGCCGATTATCAAAGTTATCTACATGCTTGTAACGTAAGTATCCCCCGATAAAGGCTAATATCATCGGAAAAAACGTGACGATAAATAACACAACAAACAACGCAGGCATGTATCACTCCAGGCAGCAAAAGTTAGAGGGTAATTAACTGAAATCGGCTGCAATTTTCAGTTGGTTATAATTCTTTACAAAAAGAGCACAGATCTCCGGATCAAACGCTTTCCCGGATTGATCAGATAGATATTCAAGTACTTTCTCTTCTGGCCAGGCATCTTTATAAACCCGACGATGATAAATTGCATCCCAGACATCCACTATAGAAAACAGTCTGGCTTCAAAGTGAATCTGCTTGCCTTTTAAACCCTGAGGATATCCCAACCCATCCCAACGTTCATGATGTTCATGGGGAATCATCTGATACTGACACAGAAAATCGTTTTTAGACAAAATATCATGGGCAATTTGTGGATGCATTTTCATGATTTGCCATTCTGCATCGGTGAGTTTTCCCGGTTTGGTCAGTATGGCATCCGGAATACCAATCTTACCTATATCGTGCAGTATTGCACCGTAGCGAATCGATTCAAGCTGTTTTTCATCAGTAATGCCTGATAGTTTGGCTAATGCCACGGTCATGCGAGTCACTCGTTCAGAGTGATCTCTGGTTTCCTTATGCCTTGCATCCATAACGTGGATCCAGCCGGTCACCGCCTGTTCAATGCTGTCGAGGATTTTTTTGTTGGCCAACTCAATTTTATTAAAGTCGTGACGAATCAAAACAAACAGAAGAACAGTTGTTACGACGATGAACAACCAGCCTTTCATGTGTTGTATCTGGGTGATGCCACGTTCGCCGGAAAACAAATATTCTACGGTGATATCTGATAAAAATATCCAGGCAATACCTATCACTAAATAGGCCAGCACAACTCGATAATGGGGTAGTAATTTCAAACGTTTACTCTTTCAATTTGTGGAACAGCCTTATCGATTCCTACAGGTTTATTCTGGGCGCTTTTCATCCAGAAACTGTAACAGACGCTGCCAGGATTTTTTGTCAGCCTCGGCATGATAACGATCTATGCCAAATACGGTAAAAGCATGATCAGCGCCACCATAAGCAATCATTTCATTAGGCACATTAAAAGCTTCAAGTTCCTTGCTGAGTTCGGCAAACTCTTGCATGCTGATAGCCTTATCTGCAGCGCCATGCATAATCAGGATTTCAGTTGAAGTATCAGCATAATCCTGCCCTTGAGGTGTTTTTAAACCGCCATGAAAACTGACCACACCTTGAAGATCTACTCCGGATCGCGCCATTTCCAGTGCAGCGGCACCGCCAAAACAATAACCTATAACGACGGTTTGCTGACTATTGGCGCCTAATTCAGCAGCTTTATCCAAAGCGCCCTTTACCAGTTGACGCATCTTCTGCCGATCCTGATACAGCTCACCGGTATGCTGCTTTTTATCTTTATCCTCAGTGGGCCGAACGCCTTTACCAAATAAATCCGCAGCAAAAACCGCATACCCCTCTTCTGCCAGCATATTGGCACGTTTAATTTCGTAATCAGTCAACCCATCCCAGTCGTGAATCAGCAAAATCAGCGGGACATTCTGAGCAGTACTCACGAAATAGCCCTGATAACTTTCATCATTAACCTGATAATCGATATTTCCAGCCACAACCGAAACCGAAATAAATATGAGTCCAAGCAAAACATATTTTTTCAGCAACATATAGTCTCCTCCGGGTCTTTGAATCGTGAATGTTTTAATACGACAAGAAGATCGCCGCAGAGTTGGTAAAAAGCTATTGGATAACTGTAAAACTAGCTTTGCTGATGATAGCGAACAACTCGGTCAACTTCATTTTTCGATCCCATAATGACCGGGACACGCTGGTGAATACTTTCCGGTTGAATATCGAGGATCCGCTCTGTTCCAGTCGAGCTTACTCCACCGGCCTGTTCAATAATAAAACTCATCGGATTGGCTTCATACATCAAGCGTAATTTGCCACCCTGCTTGGCTATTTTGGAGTCTATTGGATACATAAATATGCCGCCTCGGGTAAGCACGCGATAAACTTCAGCAACCATTGATGCAACCCAGCGCATATTGAAATTTTTCTCGCGTTCCCCCTCAGTACCTTTAATGCATTCTTCCACATATTTCTGAACCGGAGCTTCCCAAAACCGCTGGTTGGACATATTAATGGCAAATTCGGCGGTATCTTTGGGAATGCGCATATTGGGATGCGTCAGAATAAATTCACCGACATCACTATCCAGCGTAAAACCATTCACGCCATTACCCGTGGTCAGAATCAACATGGTGGCGGGACCATACACAGTAAAGCCGGCACAAACCTGTTCAGTGCCTTTCTGCATAAAGTCTTTTAACGTCGGATTTTTGCAATCATTGGGGCAACGCAAAATGGAGAAAATAGTGCCTACCGACAGATTGATATCAATATTAGATGAACCATCCAGTGGATCGAAACAGATTAGGTATTTGCCTTTGGGAAATTTGCTGGGGATCTGAATAATTTCTTCGATTTCTTCAGAGGCCATCGCGGCCAGATGGCCTGTCCACTTCAGATGATCAACCATTACGTCATTAGTAATGATATCGAGCTTTTTCTGAGTTTCACCCTGCACATTTTCACTGTCAGCATATCCGCCAAGCCCAATGATATTGCTGCGGCTAACGAGGTGAGAGATTTTTTTGCAGGCACTGACTATATCACCTAACAATCCCGTCAAATCACCTGTCGAATTGGGATGAGCTCGCTGCTCTTCCACGATAAACTGATTAACGGATTTGCCTATATCAGACATGGTGTGTCTCTCTTTTGCAGGATTTTAGGATTTGAGCTGGTGAATCACAGCTGTTATCGAGAGAGTAAACCAGTAGACGGGAAAATGCCAAGACAGCTTGATAATTAATAACTGAAGGGGATTAGACCAGCTAATCCCCTAATCGAAACGCTTAGATTTTAACGAGTATTTCGCCCATACCGATACCACCTACATCACCCGCATAACGTTGCACCCGGGAAAACCCTTCAACTTTGGCAAACTTGCTATCGAGTTTTTTAAATGAGGCAAACATCAATGGTAAAAATGCCAGGGTGTGCGAACCACAATCATTAAAGTTGGCAGTGATGCCATGCTGCGGCATTTTAGGCAGCAATATCGTGCCGCGCTTCATTGCATACCCCAGATGTTTACCGACGTCACCCAATACCGCGATGGTGCCGGAAATCATCCGTGAACCGCAGTATTCGCCCGCATTACCTTCAATCAGGATCATACCGCGGCGCATATGATCGCCAGTGCGTGCTCCGGTATTACCCGTCACAATAATAGTGCCGCCAGTCATGCCGTTTTTATATCCGCTGCGGGCCGCGCCGACAAAATCACCGGCATTACCGTTAATCTTGATTTGACCACCTTTCATTTCACAGCCGGTATAAATAAATGTGTTTCCGGTGATTTCAATATTTCCACCGGTCATAAACTGCCCCAGGTAAGCACCGGCATCACCTTTGATGGTAATCCGGCCCTGGCTCATGGCATGACCGATATGATCCAGTTTGGCTGAGCTGTTTTCAAAGCGGATGTCATTTACATCATCACCACTGATATCAAACAGTTCCTCTACCGGCAGCGTTAAACGACCACTGACCAGTTCCATCGCAGCAATATCTGCAACATCTTTACCCGTCAGTTTATCCGGTGTTAAAGGAGAGCAATCAACACGTTGTGCCAAATCCGTTTTGAGTTTAAGAGTCAATGCTGTCATGCCATGATCTCCTGCAGATGAAAGTGGAATGGACCCAGTTTGCCACCATAGTTACCAGCACTGATTCGGCGAATACCGTTTTCAGCGCCTAAATCACATGCAGCCTGAATGCCGACACGCATGGCTTTATCTATATCTTCTTTACTCAAGCCATCAATAACGATTTCCATGACGGACTCGACTTCTGGCGAACACTCGGATTTGGTCTGACCTTTTAAGGTCGGACAGAATGCATCATTGGTTGAGGCATTTAACGCTTTGTATTTGGAGCCAACTTTTGAACCACTGCGAACTACGCCGCCCGGAAAAGGCATAATGATATTAGGCAGTTGTTTCATGGCTTTAACAGCTGCTTCACACGCTGCCAGTGCCTGTGGCTGGGACTCAGCCAGGATCAGGAAGTTACCACCACCTACAGAGGAAACCACGCCGGTATTTTCCTGGGTCAGAAATTCACCATCCATTACCGGAATACGCCAGTAACGTTTACCATCAATCATTTTCGATATCTGATAACCATCACCAAAGAAACGCAGGTTTTTACCCAGCGCAATTTCTTTACCATCTTCACCTTCAATCCCTGAAAATAAAGCAGATGTTGGTGAAGTTAAAACACACTGACCAGCGCGGGTTTCAACCTGTTTCGCCAGCCCTTTTCCGCCCATGGCAAAAATCAGACAGGCGACACCGGGACGACCATCAGGGGTTTCAGAAGGATCTAATGTCCGTTCAATGGAGGCTTCACAACCGCAGGCAATAACCGATGTAGCAAACCCGGTGAAGGCTGTAGCTGAATGCATTGCCCATTCAAGATTCTGAGCGGTAATAATGATTCGCGTTCCTTTCATTGGAAACGCTTCAGCAAAGGTTTTATCAATGCTGACACCATTGATGATCATAGTCTGCCTCCCTTATGCAGCGGCTGTATCGTTAAGCTACCACGACCATCATCGACAATTTCGTCGTTACTGATTTTGAAGTTGCTCATTTTCAGGGTATGGAATTTATCAAAATATTGTTGCAGCGGTTTTTCAATGCTGACGTCATATTCCGGTTTAACCACATGAGTAGTACCCCAGGTGATTTTGATGACCTGACCCTGACGCACCACCATTTCACCATCTTTAAACACATAATCCGGTTTTTCAAACATCTTTTCGCGATCGCTGTTGTCGGTGTAAACGGTAATATCCGCTGCCGCACCAATTCCCAGATGTCCACGATCCGCCAGACCAACCAGTTTAGCGGCACCAGCGCGGGTCATAATAGCAATCTCATACAACGAGTATTCGCGATCCAATGAAGCCAGATGGGTGGCTTTCTGTGCTTCCGGATGCAATGTAGACAGCATATCGTTACGGAAAGACTTATCCATCAATAACTTAATCAGATGTGGATAACTGGTAAATGGCGCACCGTTTGGATGATCAGTGGTCAGGAATATACGCCATGGATCATCAACCATCAGGAAGGTTTCCAGACCTATCATCCATTGCAATGCATTCACATAACTTTGGTCTTTGTATTTGAAAGGCACTACACCACAACCGGCTTCACATTCGATATCCATACACACCCATTTGTTAGGATGAGCATGTGGAGCACCGGCGAACTGACGCATATTATCACCAGAAGCGGTTACTGTCTGACCGAACAGGATCTGCCCGACATCGACGGTAATATTTTTGTGTTTATTAATTGCCTCAGCAATTTCAGCCGCACCGGAGGAGAATTTGAAATCGCCTTCAGTACCGTAACTGTGAAACTGAATATGCGTCAGATGCATCGGCACGCCTTCAGCGCCCTGAATGGTATCCAGTGTGGTTTGCATGTTACCTGGGACACCTAAATTACAACCATGTACATGCAAAGGATGTGGCACACCTATTTCCTGCACCGCGCGTGACAATCTATGCAGAATATCGCGTGGCGTGACGCCATAAAAATCATTTTTTTCGTCTAAATCCAGCTTACGCTGATTAAATTTAAAGGCACTGATACCACCAGGATTAACTACTTTAAGGCCTACGGCCTGCGCATGATTAATGGTCCAGGCGACATAGTTATTAATCGCTTCCTGATCGGAATTGGCCGCCATCATACGCAGCAGAAAATCATCACTGCCAAGCATCACATAACCACCTTTATCGATAATAGGTGTGTCATGCATTTCCATATGAGCCTGACGGGCATTAATCGGTAAAACGGCCGGTTCAAAGCCTGCGGTATACCCCATTTCTGCGTAACGATAACCTGTCGTCAAAGTGCTTGGAGCCGCATGGCCTGTGCCGGAACGTAACAGTTCGGTGCGTTCATAAACGGCTTCAGCATGGTCTTCGGGTAACATGGTACGGGCAATATTGACCTTACCGCCGCCGATATGGGTATGCATATCAATAGCGCCGGCCATAATGACTTTGCCACTTACATCTATTTCTTCATCGACCCGACCATCGGTCGGCTTTTCGACAATACGTCCATCTCGGATATAAATATCCCGCACTACGTCATTTACATCGTGTGCCGGGTCAATAATACGTCCGCCGGTTAATTTTAAAAGCATCTTTCTCTCCGTTTACAGGGCCTGTTCGACCGCACTGAGAACTTCAAACACGCTGGGTAAGCCGCTGTCGCGTAATTTTCTGAGCGGCACTGAAACCACACTGTCACTGCGGAAGGTCCGCCCTTCGTGATCAATACCCGGAACACCTACCGGAATATAAACTTCCGGTTCTGTTTCAAACTGCATACCACTACGTCCAAGCACAATGGTATTTGCTGATGATTGTGGTGGTGTCACCGCTGTATTGAAACTGGATACCCAGATTAAAAGATCACTTTCATCATTCGCCAGAATACGTTTACTGTCGTTCAAAAACGGATCATAATCCGGGAAACGACGATTAAACGTTGTACGCATTGGATATCCACTTTGCCAGGAAGCCACCGCATTTACCGTCGTATCACCTTCTTTTCCACCTATCGGCAGACCGTTACTGCGGGTTGTCGCGTTGATCTCTTTGATCATTTCGCAAACGTTTTGAATGGTCGCTTCTGCGTGATCAATGTCTAACTGCCCGGCTGACCAGGTCATTACAGAATATTTAGCGGCGTTTAACTTGTCTGCCAGCGCTGATAAATCGCTCACTGCAACACCCGCGACGGTTTCAGCTTGAATCTGTTTACCTTTCACTAAAGCACGTAAAACAGATACAACTTCCGGTAAATCCGCATTATCACAGGCAATAACCTGAGCCTTTTTACCATTTGGTGAAGTGGATGCATCACCACTCGGGGGTTTGCCTAAATAAATAACTTCACGAGACTCAATATCCTGACCGAACATACTTTCCTTGTTCCACACCATACGTTCGTAAAAACGTGGAAAAGTAGATTCAATATCGGTACCAACAACCACCAGTAAATCCACCCGGTTTCTGACTTCTGTCAGTGTGGTGGTCATATAGCCCGTGTCCTGTAATACCAGAATGTTGCGAAATGCGGCCGGAGAATAATAACTGTCGATGGTAGCGCCACTTTTATCGGCAAGCGCCATTGCTGCACGCGCACCATTCAAGTCTGTTCCCAGACCGGCAATTAATGGTTGTTTGCTGTTAATCAGTAAATCAGCAATATGAGAAACAGCTTGATCCAGCGTGACCTCTTTGCCGTTAATTCGGGGCTGAGTATCGGTGATAGGTGTTTCAAAACCGGGCCGGGTGACAGCATCGCCATTTTCCAGCACTTTAACAGTATTGCCGTTGACCTCTATCGTCAGATCATCGGACGCTATTCCACAAAATGGACTGGCAACTTCATGCCAAACGGTGGCCGTACTGTTTTCTGTCATATCGCTGTCCTCGATAGTTTTCAATTAAATACACTGGGGCCATTATGACCTGCTTCAAGTCCAGCCGGACATTCAGCAGAAAATGTGCATTGCTTTATCCATGCTTTGCCCTTAGCAGGAGTGAATCAATATCATTATCACGTAGCTGCTTCTGTAATGCATCAGCCTTACTTCGCCCTACCACCGGCCCAACCTGCACCCGATGCCAGGTATCGGTATTATCAATTGTGACGGTTTGTACTTTTGATTCAATACCTAAAAAGGCTAATCTGGCCCGGAAACCATCTGCATCTTCAAGTTTTTTGAATGACCCCACCTGAATCATGTAGCTAACGGCATCTGCCGGAGCTTCAGTTGCGGCCTGCTGGGTTTGCTCTGGCGCTGCCGAAACTTCTTCGGGTGGCGAGGAAACGATTGGTTTCTGCGGTTGATTGGCAATCGTTTTGGGCTTTTCTACTACCACCTCGGTTTCGGGTAATAACGTATAAAAATCAAAAGTGGGTTCCACACTCGCTTTCTTTTGCTGTTGCTGAGTGGTTTTTGCCTGTTGTTTATCTGCTGGAACATTTTCTTTCAGGTGCAATAAAAACATCACAAAAGCACCCACGGCAAAACTGATTAACATTGGTCCCCAAGGCATGCTTCCACCTTGTTTTGAAGACTGTTTACGCGTATTTCTTCTGGTTGCCACAAAAACCTCTTACATTGATTGTGGCGCTGAAACGCCCATTAACCCAAGACCATTGGCAATAACCTGCCTGACCGCGGTGATCAGCGTCAGTCGTGCCTGACTTAAATCAATATTATCTGTCATAAACTGGTGAGCGTTGTAGTAGGTGTGAAAATCACGTGCCAAATCCATTAGGAAATGCGCCAGTAAATGGGGGGTATGTGTTATAGCTGCCAGTTCCACCACTTCGGGATAACGTGACAACATAGTAAACAAAGCCTGTTCATGATCCTCGGTCAATAAAGACAGGTTGCCTATTCCTGTCTGCTCATCCCAGTTCATCTGTCTTTCTGCCAGTTGGCGGAAAACACTGCAGACACGTGCGTGTGCATATTGAACGTAATATACCGGATTATCATTACTTTGTGATTTTGCCAGTTCAAGATCAAAATCCATATGCTGGTCAGCACCACGCATCACATAAAAGAAACGGGCAGCGTCTTTACCGACCTCGTCACGCAGTTCGCGTAATGTGACAAACTCTCCGCTACGAGTCGACATACCGACTTTTTCTTTACCACGATACAACACAGCAAACTGCACCAGTAAAACTTTCAGCTTGCTGACATCCTGATTCAGCGCCTCCATAGAGGCTTTCACCCGTGTTATATAACCGTGATGATCGGCGCCCCAGATATCAATAATCTGATCAAAGCCACGATTGAATTTATTCAGGTGATAAGCGACATCAGAAGCGAAATAGGTTGCCTGACCATTGTCACGAACCACCACCCGGTCTTTTTCATCGCCAAAATCAGTGGATTTAAACCACCAGGCACCATCCTGCTGATAAAGCATATTGGCGGCTTTCAGTTGTTCAACAGCTTCATCAACCACACCGGATTCCACCAGTGAACGCTCAGAAAACCATTCATCGTATTCGGCACCAAACCCAGCCAAGTCATTACGAATATCATCCAGAATGGCATTGAGGCCCAAATCAAACAGCTGACGATACACATCTGCCCCAAGAAGATTTTTGGCCTGTTGTGTCAGCCCATCTATATGCAGCTCTTTATCACCACCTTGAGGTTCATCCGCCGGAACACCATCAAAAACCAGAGATGCTTTATGAAACAATGCATTTCCATGCTGTTGTTTTAAGGTTTCAGCAATGTCTAAGACATATTCCCCGCGATATCCGTTACTTGGAAAAGTAAACTGTTCGCCACATTTTTCCAGGTATCTCAGCCAGACACTGGTGGCCAGAATATCCATCTGACGGCCAGCATCATTTACGTAATATTCACGGTGAACATCAAATCCTACGGCTTTTAACAAGCTGCTGACGACTGAACCATATGCCGCGCCACGACCATGGCCTACATGCAGTGGTCCGGTTGGATTGGCCGAAACAAACTCCACCTGAACTTTCTGACCATTGCCGTAATTGCTCAGACCAAATTGGCCGGCTTTTTTCAGGACATCTGCCACCACCTGTTGCCTTGAGCTAGCGGATAAGCTGAAATTAATAAATCCTGGACCGGCAATTTCTACTTTCTCAATCATTTCATGCTGGGGAAGCGCATCAACAATCAATGTCGCTATTTGCCGAGGATTCATTTTGGCGGGTTTGGCTAATACCATCGCAATATTACTGGCGAAATCACCATGACTACGATCTTTGGTTCGCTCCAGCTGAACATCAGCGGATGAAACATCTGCTGGAAGGCTTTGTTGGGTAATCAACGAAGCTAAAGCACTTTCAATAAGTTCTTTTAATTGGTCTTTCAAGGTAATGAAGTCCGGATAACAGAATTGTGATGGCGCATTTTAACCGATCAGACTAGCGGATGACATCATCCAGCCGATTAGATTAATTCAGTAGGATCGATGTCAATCGACCAACGACCTTTTCGCGCCAGTTTAAGCTTGCTGACAGCTTCGATATGTTGGTCGATTAATTGGTGCAACGATGCACGATCTGCGGATCGCATCAGCAATTGTGCCCGATATCGACCGGCACGTTTTTCCATTAAAGCTGGAACCGGTCCTAAAATCATGACCCCTGATGCGGTTTGCTGCAATAATTCGGCAACCTGTTGTAATAATTGCATAGCTAAATCGGCTTCTTTTGCCTCAGCGCGCCAGACTGCCCAGAAACCATGAGGGGGCAGCTCCATTTGAATTCGTTCTGCTAATAAATTTTCAGCGATAGCTTCATAACCATCCTGTAGTAATTTTTTCCAGAAAGGGTGCTCCGGTTGTTCGCTTTGTATCAAGACTTCCCCTGACTTTTTGCCACGTCCAGCCCGACCAGTAACCTGAGTAATTAACTGTGCCAGCCCTTCAGTTGCTCGGAAATCAGCACTGAATAAGGCCTGATCAGCATCCACAACACCGACCAGCGTCACATCATGAAAATCATGTCCTTTAGCCAGCATCTGCGTACCCACCAGAATAGCCGCCTGCCCCTGATTAATCTGTTTGACCATATTGGCAAAGGCATTGACCCGTTGGGTACTATCCCGATCAATCCGTAAAACCGGTACATCGTTAAAAATTGCTGTCAGAGCCTGCTCAATTTTCTCTGTTCCGACGCCATAACTTTTAAGTTCGGAATGACCACATTCAGGACATTTTTTCGGTAGTGTCTGGATCAAACCACAATGATGACAAAACAAACGGTTTTGATGTTGATGAACCACCATTTTGGCATCACAACTTCGGCAATTCGCCTGCCAGTTACATTCATGACACATCAAAACCGGTGCGAATCCACGACGATTTATAAATAATAGAACCTGATGATTTTGCTGCAGATGTTTTTCAATAGAATTAATTAACACTGAACTTAAACCATTGTTATCTGCTGTTTTATTGGCAGCAATAAGCTTAATGTTGGGCAGTGTCGCTCCACCAGCACGTTTTGTTAACCTAAGTAACTGATAACGTTTCAGTTTTACTTGGTAAAGGGTTTCCAGAGAAGGCGTTGCACTGCCCAGCACAATGGGAATATTCAGTGTTTTAGCTCGCATCAATGCCACATTTCGGGCGTGATAACGCAGTCCATCCTGTTGTTTGTAGGAACTGTCATGTTCTTCATCGATGATTATCAGTCCCGGATTGAGCATGGGAGTAAAAACTGCAGAGCGGGTACCGATAATAATGTCGGCTTTACCCGATCTGGCCAATAACCAGGCCTGTTTACGATCAGCATCTGAGACCGATGAGTTTATAACAACGATGTTGGTCGCAAGGGAATGACGGAAACGCTCAACAAACTGTGTGGTTAATCCAATCTCTGGAATTAACACTAAAACCTGTTGCTGGTTTTCGACAAACTCACGACATATTTCAATATAAACCTCTGTTTTGCCACTCCCGGTGATACCTTGCAATAAAAAAGATGAAAATTGCTCTTTTTCAGCAATAACCTGTTCAACAGACTGTTTTTGTTCGTTATTTAATGAAACAGCTAGTTGTAGCTCAAGGCAGGGGACCGGTAATGCAACGTGTTGTCTGGCAGTAATTACGTTTTGTTGTGCCAGAGCTGACAAACTGCTTTTTACATTGCCTAACTGAAGCCGTAATGCTTTTTCACTGAGTCCTTCCGGATAGTCCTCCAGTAAATCCAGGATCTGCTGCTGTTTTTTACCCGGTTTACTGTCCGGTATCTGTTGCAAGGCCCAATAGGTTTCGGTTTGCATTTCATCGCTATCACCAAGACGGAGTTTCTTGGGTAATGCTGCCTGAAAGCATTCGCCAATAGGATGATGATAATAACGACTTACCCACTGTACCAGCTGCATGATTTCAACTGGTAAAAAACTTTGTTTATCAATTTGCTGTTCGATTTTTTTGAGTTTACCGGTAGAAATCTCGCTGACAGGTTTGATGGCAATCACGATTCCTATCAGCTGTCTGCTGCCAAATGGAATGACAGCACGCATACCAGGTTGCCAGTGTTCAACCGGTTCATCGCTCAGATAATCAAATGTCTGACGCAAGGGGCAAGCTAAGGCAATTTCGACAATGCAACTCATTAAACAATACTAATTAAATAAAAGAGATCTTTTAATGATGTTAATGCTTTAGTCCTGTGGATAGCTGTATTAATCCTGAAAAGCCTTTTTATTCATTACGTTAAAGAATGATCTAATTGTGTATAAGTTTATCGTTGCGGGATCGATCTCTTGTGGATAACTTAACGACTTATCCACAGGTAATTTTATCCACAGCTTATGCCTTGTTTTATAAGCAAAGCATACCGTAGTTGTTAAGCCTGTTTTAGAGCATGATCGAGTTGACTGTTATTAAAAAACAGACTGGCTTTTACGGCCTGCTGACAAATTCTTCGCAGTTGAGATATGCCTTGTAATTCTTTTTCCATGCGAGCGATTGATATTCTTCCCTCAGCACCTCGACGCAATAACAATGACTTTAATGAAAGGTAGGTTTTTTCCAGGCTGTCGAGCTGATTTTTTAAGGATGGATTGGACTTATCTAATGCAGAAACATCAATCAGCAGTAAACAATCCACATTAAAATTGGTGAGCTGTTGCTGCAGTTGGGCCTCAATCGGATGACTTGATAAAGCACGGTTTTCAGCAATAGCAACGGTTAAGGCAGAAATTGCATCACAGTATTGCGAAACACGTAATAAATCAGCCGTTTTTTCAGCAATCTGTTCATTAATGTGTTGTTGGTAGAGTTTGTGACTGAAGTTGCCAATTTTTAAAATATTTTGCTCAGTAAAGGCATGTTGCTGTTTTAACCAACTAATTGAACGGTTTTTATGGATACAATGAGTCACCATCTTTAAAACATGTTTATTCAATCTGATTAATTCAAGTCGAATGGAGGTGATTGCCAGATTGGGAATCTTTAATGTGGTGTTATCAAGATATTTCGTTTCTGCAATATTTTCATCTGTTGCTGAAAACTTCGTTTTCAACCAGTTTTCCAGGGGATCGGCCAGCTTCCAGATAAGTGCTACACCTAATAAGTTAAATACGGTGTGGAATAAAACCAATGTGGTAGTAAATTGCACATCCTCAACCACTAATTGCTGAAACCAATGGATAATCCAGATTAACGGCACCAGCAAAATAAGACTGACGATAGCTGTTAGCAGATTAAAAAGAACATGACTGGCGACAATACGTTTAGCGACCGGCTGACTGCCGATAACGGCGAATATAGCTGTCGTAGTTGACCCTAGATTACTGCCAATCACAATTGCAGCGGCAGGTAATAAATCGATGATTCCGCCAGCGAGCGAAGTCAATGCAAGAGTTAAAGTAAGGCTGGAAGATTGCAGTAAAGTGGTCAGAATTAAACCCGCCAACGCAAACATCACAATATCAATGGCCAATAATCCGCTGGAGAAATGCAGATCAAATAAACTGTCAGCTCCTGAGAAGGTTGTTTTTAAGGCCGCTATACCCATAAACAGCAGGCCAAAACCGGTTAGTGCCAATCCGATATTCGCATAGGCTCGATTACTGTTTAATAAGCGCATCGCCATGCCTATTCCAATTAGCGGTAAGGCAAAATGTTCAATATTCAGGTTGAAACCGATCAGCACAACCAGCCATCCGGTGACCGTCGTACCAACATTGCTGCCAAATACAATCCACATAGCTCTACGCAGGCTGAGAATACCGGCATTGGCAAACCCAATCGTGGCCAAAGTAACTGCACCTGAATGTTGAATAATCGCGGTGAGCAGAAAACCCGCACTTAAGCCACGCAGACGGCTGTTAGTCCAGTTTTTAAGGATTTGATTGAGCCTTTCCCCGGCAATTTGTTTAAGGCCGTCAGACATCAACCACATCCCCAGCATAAACAAACCCAAGCCACCTATCAGCGATCCCAACATATTCAACATCATTTACCCGATTTATTGATTTTCATAGTTGAATTGATAATACCGGATAAAAAATCAGCAATGCTATGCTATGCCAAAGTTATTGAATGAGGTGACCGATGAGAACGGCGTTTGTAGTAGCAATGGATGAAAATGGATTAATTGGGCGGGATAACGATCTCCCCTGGCGACTCTCTGCTGATCTGCAATACTTTCGCCGTATCACCATGGGTAAACCCATTTTAATGGGACGCCATACTCATGAATCTATTGGCCGTCCTCTTCCAGGACGGCAAAATATCGTGGTGAGTTCGCTGTCAGAATATCAGGCGCCAGGCTGTGATGTTGTTCACTCCATCGAGGATGGGTTAAACGCAGCTGGGGATGCTGAAGAATTGATGGTCATTGGTGGCTCATCGCTGTTTAAGCAAATGTTTGGTGACGCCGATATGCTCTACCTGACTCGTGTACATGCCGAACTTGAAGGGGATACCTGGTTTCCCGATTGGGACGAAAGCCAATGGCAATTACTCAGCCAGGAATCCCATCCGGCCGATGAGAAAAATGACTATGCCTACAGCTTTGAGGTTTATCAGCGGGTTTAGTTTGGTGGTGACATCAGCTGTAAAGCGGTATGTAAATGTTCAGAGGCTTCATGGCCGAGATCGGTCAGATAACCGCCATCAGGCTGGCTGATCAGGCCGTTATCAAATAATTTCTGTGCTGCTTCCACCAGACCTTCGCGAGCGGTTGAGTGGTGAATTTTAATTCCTTGCAAAGTATTACTGGGATCAAATTGTAATAACACTTCGAGTTGATCAATTTTTTGCTGTTGCATATCCGGCTCCATTACCTGTTTATCTTCAGTCTACGCCTAAATTACCGACGGGGGGATGATTTAATAAATTAAAAAATGGTTCTGCCGGAACAGGTTTACTGAACAAATAACCTTGCATGAAATCACAGCCTTTATTATTCAAGACCCTAAGATGTTCAAGTGTTTCAACCCCTTCTGCCAAGGTTTTGAGACCCAGTGAACGAGCCAGTGTAATAACAGCATCGACGATTGCTTCATCATCTTCATCGGTCAACATGTCAAACACAAAGCTTTGATCAATCTTTAGTTTATTAATGGGGAATTTTTTCAGATAATTCAACGACGAGTACCCGGTTCCAAAATCATCCAGAGACAATCTTATACCGGCATCTGCCAGTGATTTTAATTGTTTGATGGTCAGATCTATATTGATCATGGCCACCGATTCGGTGATTTCCAGCTCCAGATTGTCTGCTGGTAACTGATGCTCATGGAGGATGGTATTAATCATAGTGACCAGTAAGGGGTTATTGAATTGCACTGCAGAAAGATTGATAGCTATTAATAAATCTCTATGTCCGGCATCAACCCATTGTTTGCACTGAGCTATCGCGGTGTGCAATATCCATTGGCCTATCGGATTAATCATCCCGGTTTCTTCCGCAATCGGGATGAATTCCAATGGCGAGATACTCCCAAGTTCAGGGTGATTCCAGCGAATCAATGCCTCAGCACCTGTGATTTTATTCAGTTTTATATCAACCAGGGGTTGATAGACCAGAGAGAGCTCATTGCGAGCCAGGGCAAAGCGCAAGGCATGTTCCAGTTCCAGTTTATGGACAATTTGTGAGTGCATTTCTGCAGTAAAAAACTGATATTGATTTCGACCGGCCTGTTTTGCCCGATACATTGCTGTATCAGCATGCTTATTAAGACTTTCCGCATCCTCACCATTATCAGGGTAAATACTGATACCAATTGAAACGGTGACAAATAACTGATTTCCATCAATTTCAAAAGGTGTAGTGATATTTTCGACCAGTTTCTGAGCAACATGGCCAGCGCCGTCAGCATCGGTATCCGGTAATAAAATTATAAATTCGTCACCACCGGTCCGACATACGGTATCTTCCTCACGCATTTGCTGACTCAACCTTTCCGCGACCTTAATAAGTAATTGATCCCCTATGGCATGGCCGAGACTGTCATTGATAAATTTAAAGCGATCCAGATCCAGATAGAGTAAAGCCAGTTTTTGTCGATGACGTTCAGCAGATATCAGTGCCTGACCCACACGATCTTTAAGTAATGCCCGGTTCGGCAGACTGGTCAGAACATCGTGATGTGCCAGAAAGTTAATTTTTTGTTCGGCTTCACGATATTTACTGATATCAGACATGATGGCGACATAGTTTTGCAGTTGCTGCTGGGCGTTTTCAACACGGCTGATCGATAACCATTGTGGATAGGTTTTACCATTTTTCCGGCGATTCTGTACCTCACCTGACCAGAATCCCTGCTGCTCAAGTTGTGCCCACATTTGTTCATAAAAATATTGATCATGTTCCCCAGAACTAAGAATCGAAGGGTTTTTTCCGGCTACATCATCGAGGGCGTAGCCGGTCATGGTTGTAAAGGCAGGATTAACGGTAATAATGAGATTATTTTCATTGGTGATAATAATGCCTTCATTACTATTTTCGAATACCAGACTGGCCAGGCGTAACTCCTTGTCCGCTTCATATTGCCGACTGATATCGCGACTGATGCCCAGTACACCTATCGTTTTGCCGGTTGCATTTTTGAGAGGGGTTTTCAGGGTTTCAAATAATACTTTTTGTCCCTCTGCTCCGTATACAGCTTCTTCATAAAACTGACTGGTGTTATGTTGCAACGTCAGTTGATCGCTGTGCCGGTAATTGCGAGCTTCTTTTTCCGGATAAAAATCGAAATCTGTTTTTCCAATAATGTCTGCTTCTGTTGTGGCCAAAAATTCCATTACGGCCTTATTACAGCGTATATATTTTCCTTGATCATCCTTACAGAAAATCAAATCGGGCGATGAGTCGATAATACTTCGTAATAATGAACGTTCCTGAGAGAGGATCTTTTCCACCTGTTTTTGTTCAGATATATCCTCAATAATGGCGATAAACACCTCTCTCTCGCCATAGATTGCTGTCTGCAAATCAACATGAACGGCATATTGACTGCCATCCTTACGACGGTGATTGGTTTCAAAGATTAATCTTGGCGTTTCACCGCTGCATAATGGTGCGATCAATGCTTTTAACGTCGAGAAGTTATAGTCGGTTTTAATATCCAGCGGCGTCAGGGTCTGCATTTCTTCAAGGCTATAACCCAGATTGATAAGAGCACCGTGATTTACATGAATAAACTGGAAGGTTTCGGCATCAAACACGTAAATTTCGTTAAGGGATTGCTCGAGGATTTCACCAAATAATGCATTCTGCTCGGCAGTATGTTTTTGTTCGCTGATATCCAGTACAACGCCGACAATTTGCAATTTATGTGTGTGGTCATTTTTTACCACGGACAGGTGATCTTCAACAGTAATGTAATGACCATCACGGTGACGAAAACGAAATTGATTGCTCACAGGTTTATCCGACTGTAAGACAGTCAACAATGTCTGTTTAACCTTATTGATATCAGCTGGATGAACAGATTGTTGCCAGACTTCTGGCTGACCTAACCAGTATTCGGCAGGATGTCCAGAGTAATGGATAACGGATTCGCTCACATAGCTCAGACGAAATTCAGTAGTAGTATCTTGCTTTATGTCCAGAATATAAGTGACACAGGGGCTAATAGTGAGCAGATTTTTCAGAAAATCGACAGACTGGCGTAGCTCTTGACGTAAGCGATACTGGTTACTTACGTTAGTAAAGACCAGAATTACTCCAAGTATTTCAGTTCCGCGGTCATGATCCAACCGAATCGGCGCTGCACTGTCGGATATGTGGTAGCTCACGCCATTTCTGGCCTTTAAAACGGTATGATTGGATAATTCAACCACTTCACCATTTTGTATGACCAGATCTACCGGATTAGTTAGCTTCTCTCCTGTATCAGCTTGATATATGTCAAAAACGTTGAGTAACGGTAGTCCAATGGCATCTTCTTCGGGCCAGGCAGTTAATTCGCTGGCAACTCGATTCATACGGGTGATATTACCTGCAGCATCAGTAACGATAACGGCATCACCAATTGATTCCAGAGTGATTCGTAAACGTTGCTCATTTTCAGTCAGAATGCTGATATGAGACTGCAGCTGTCTGGCAGCATCCACCAATGTCTGCCCCACTTGTGCTTGCTCAGTATCGCCTTTAAGTGGATTGATTAACTCGAATTGTTGATTCTGGATCTGTTCGGTCAGGTGTTGAAGCGCATTTAATGGCCTTATAACCAATTTACGAATCAGAAAAATCAGCAGAATATTGGCTATCGTTATCAACAAAAGCAAAGGCGCTATTGCATTGAGGATCTCCGTTTTAGCGGTTTCTAATTTTTTCTTAATGGAGTTCTGCAGCACCAAAACCTTTTGTTGATCCGCTTCAAGTAAAGGTAAAAAAAAGGTCAGTAAATCCTCATTTTCATTACTGCTTTCAATATATCTCTTTTGTGAACGAGCAAGTTTTACATAATGCAACAGTTCAGCATCGAGCACCTTCTCGGCGGGTTGGTCTTGCCAGATAAAATAAGAGGACGATTCAATTACATTATCAGCGTCAATCAATATTGCCAGTTGTGCATCCGCCCGTAATGAAAACCTGGCAACGCTACTTCGTGCATGCAGGGAGTCATTATTTGCAAGGGCATATTCAAGACTATGCCCGAGTTGTAATGCTGTTTCCTGGAGTTGAATCTTAGAAACTTCTTTTATATCTAAAAGCCGATGCCGATATTCATTGACAGAATAAAACACCAAAATAAAAAGGAACAACAGGGTGACGGCCACTGGCAGCCATAATGTCAGGCGATAGGTTTGAATTGGATACATCTATAAATCCATTTTTTCATCAACCAGGAGTTGTTGGCTATCAAGTTCTTTTTCCAACAATCCAGCGTCCATCATCATCTTTGCAACAGACTCAATAATAATTTTTAGCTGTTGATTAAAAATATATTGCTGACGTTCCCTTTCAGGCAAAATCAGTTTCTGGTAAAGAAGCTCAAGTTCTTCAGTTGAAATTTCTAAACGGGGTGCGATTCTGATTAAGGCATCCTGTGGATTTTCCGTCAGGTAATTCCGAGCTTTCCAATAGCCTTCCAGTAGTTGTTGAATGCTTTTTTGCTGTAACTTCAAAGCACTATCGCGCGTTACCAATACATCCACGATTGGCGCTGGCAATTGTCGACTGTCAAACAGATTAATATAACCTTGTTGCTGAAGTTTATAAGCAACAGGATCAAAGCTGATAACCGCATCAACACGTTGATTTTTTAGCAAAAAAGAATGCTGATTCACCGTGGTGGGTACGATACTGATGTCACTGCTATCAAGCTCTGCCGCCTTTAAAACCTGCGCTAGCATGTAAGCTCCAACGCCGCTTTTTTCTACGCCAACACGTTTACCTTTTAGCGCTTTGAGTGAAGTGATGGTGGGATCAACCATCAGTTTGTCTGCCCCGTTGGAGATATTGAAGATCAGGATTATTTTGATATCAGACTGGGTTTCAGCTAACTGAAGTGCACTGTCAAGCGTGGCAGTTACCATATCCAGCTGACCCTGTCGAAAGGCATGTATTACCTCGGTATTGGTAGCTAATTCTTTAAGTTGAATTTGGGCGTTATCGTAATATTGCAGATCACGCGCTAAATAAAGTAATTCGTAACCTGCCCATGGAATAGTACCCACTCGCAATGGTTTTTCTGTCTGCGAATTACAGGCTGTCAGGCTGGCAAAAATGACCAGTAAATACAAAATCCGTTTACCCGGGCGCATCATCTACTCTCACTCGATTGGGTAAACTCAACGATAGCATAAAAACAACACTAAAATAGTATTTGCTAATATTGCATGAAATTGAGAGAAAACCCATGGTTTTTCAGATACATGCGTTTACAATATTGTGATGATAAGAGTAAGCTGTATTTGTTGATTTAATCAGGAGCAGAAAAATGGAAATTCCAGGCATTGCCCCTTTCAGTGGTCAGCCTACATTGACCAATCCCCTATCTTCTGAAAATCAGTTGGTAGGACGTCAGACACCTGTTCAGCAGAATAGTGAAACGGCATCGACAACGGTTGCTCAAGAGCAGGCACCAACCAGTTTACAAACCACGGAAGTGGTAAATGAAGCAACCCAAAATGAATCAGCTGGTTTTGATCCGGCAAACCCAGGCGGAACCATAGATATTACTGTTTAAGGCACTACAAAGATGGCTGAACCAAAAATCACACAAGATCCGCTTTACCAACTGTTACGTGATGGAAAAGTTGAAGAATTTAATCATCGCATTGCCAAGGGCGAAACCGTTGATTTAACCAGCTGTGATTTTCGGCATCTCAATCTGCAGGGATTAATTGCCAGCGGTCTGGATTTCAGTAACAGTTATTTTCGTCAAGCGGATTTACGCGGGATTGATTTCAGTCAAAGCATCAGTCTGCGCGGTGCCAGTATCCATGGAGCGAAAATTTCCGGCGTTTATTTCCCTGCCTCGCTAACAGCAGAAGAAATTAATCTTTCGCTGCAACATGGCACCCGGATGCGTTATAAAGACTAAGGTCTGTTGATCTTTCTGTTACAAGCTGAGGGGTGTAACTATTTTTGTTTTGCGGCCGACTACGTTGTTAATCAATTAAGAATACCAGAGCGCGCTTTACCTCTAGCTGGAAACAACAATAGCCTCCAGCAGTTTTCGCTTAGACAGATCCATAGATTCTAAGATAGCTCTTCAGTGGAATCTTTTGCGTTGGGAAGTAATCTTGATACCTGCAGGCCCAATTCAAATAATAACCAGACAGGCACGGCCAGAAGTGTCTGAGAAATGACATCGGGTGGCGTCAGTAACATACCTATGACAAATGCTCCAACGATCACATAAGGTCTTTTTTCAATAAGACTTTGTCGTGTGGAAACACCGCTCCAAATCAACAGTAACGTCGCGATTGGCACTTCGAATGCCAACCCGAAAGCAAAAAACAATTTCAGTACAAAATCCAGATAGCTGCTGATGTCGGTCATTACTGCCACACCTTCCGGGGCCGCTTGCGTCAAAAACCCAAACACCAGTGGGAAAACAACGTAATAGGCGAATAAAATGCCGAGAATAAACAGTACCGTACTGGCAAACATTAACGGAAAGACAATACGTCTTTCATGTTTATAGAGGCCGGGAGCAATAAACGCCCACAGTTGGTAGAGCAAGACGGGCATCGCCAGCATAATGGCGGCTGTCAGGGTCAGCTTGAAAGGCGTCAGGAATGGCGAAGCCACTTCGGTGGCAATCATCGAACTGGTCTCGGGTAAATGCTCCAGCAATGGGGCTGATAAAATCAGATAAAGCTCATTGGCGAAAGGTAACAGGCACACGGCAATGATTAACACCGCCAGAATACCTCTCAATAATCTATCCCGAAGTTCAACCAGATGGGAAATCAGTGGTTGTTGTTCACTATTTTCCATCTTCAGCCTGCTTTTTATCTGCGTCAGAATCAATATCAGTTTTAGCTGAAGGATTCTGTTTAGGTTTAACCGGTTCATCGATATCAATAATTTCATTAAGATCGGGTAAATCATCCGGTTTTTTGAATGCTTGTTTGATTTCCTCTGCCCGAAGTTCTTTTGCAATGTCGTTTTTGACCGCCTGAAGCGAGGCATTGGCACGGCCAATCCATAAGCCGCAGACGCGAACAACCTTAGGTAGCTTTTCCGGCCCGACAACAATCAAAGCCACTACGGCAATTAACAATAACTCCCAAAAACCTACATCAAACACGGCGATTAACGTTTAGTTGAGTCGTGTTCTTCGTGCTGCTGTTTTTGTTGGCTTTCACTGTCATCGTCATGTTTAAGGTTGCTGGCATCATTTTTTTGTTCCTCTTCGCCGTCACGGACTGAGGATTTGAAGCTGCGAATGGCGCTGCCTAAATCACCGCCAAGAGAACGGAGCTTTTTAGTGCCGAAAAGCAAAATGACGATGACCAAGACGATCAATAATTGCCATACACTGATTCCGCCAAATCCCATGGTGCACTCCTAATGAAAGCCAGGCAGATCTTTGCCGCCTAACAAATGAATATGTAAATGATCGACTTCCTGACCACCACCGGGTCCGGTATTTATAATCGTACGAAAACCCGTCGTTAGGCCTTGAGATTGAGCCAGTTCAGGAAGTTTAAGAAACATATGGGCAATTAATTCCTGATGACTCTGATCCAGATGATCCAGCCTGGCAATATGTTGTTTTGGAATCACTAACAGGTGCACGGTGGCTTTGGGGTTAATATCGTTGAATACATAGATCAAATCATCTTCATAAACTTTCGCGGATGGAATCTCACCGGCAATAATTTTGCAGAAAATACAATCAGTCATTTTTTGCTCCTGCTGGCTTTTTCTTCGAGGCCTGATAAGCCAAACCGACGATCAAGCTCATGTAAAACGGCTTCAACATCAATATCATTATGCGCCAGTAACACCATTGAATGAAACCAAAGATCAGCTGTTTCATAGACGATTTGATCTTTATCGCCAGCTTTTCCGGCGATAACAGTTTCAGTGGCTTCTTCGCCCAGTTTTTTCAGAATTTTATCCGTACCGGCGGCATAGAGGCTGGCAACATATGAGCTATCGGCATCGGCTTTTTTTCGATCATTGAGTACCGACATCAATTTTTTCAGGGTATCACTCATTGATATATCTCATCGGGGTTTTTTAGCACAGGCTCAGTGGTTTGCCACTCACCGTTTTGCAGTTCCATGAAAAAACAATGATGCCGTCCAGTATGACAGGCGATGCCACCTATCTGTTCAACTTCAAGCAAAATAGCATCCTGATCACAATCAATACGTATTGATTTAATGATTTGCTGATGACCAGACTGTTCGCCTTTATGCCATAGTTTTTGCCGGGAGCGTGACCAGTAAACCGCGTGACCGGTTTCAGCAGATAGTCGTAACGACTCACGGTTCATCCAGGCTAAAGTAAGTACTTGCTTAGTTGAAAACTCTTGTGTGATAACGGGAACCAACCCATCGTTTCCCCAATTGACCTGTTCCAGCCATGCCGTCATAAACGTACCTCAATACCTTGTTCTGCCATTTGCTGCTTGGCTTCACCCACAGTATGTTCACCGAAATGGAAGATGCTGGCGGCCAGTACGGCATCGGCATGACCTAATTTGATACCATCAGTGAGATCCTGCAGTTTACCCACACCACCTGAGGCAATTACCGGCACCACAACCGCATCACTGACGGCCCGGGTTAGCTCTAAATCAAAACCGGATTTAGTGCCATCACGATCCATACTGGTTAGTAAAATTTCGCCAGCGCCAAGCTCAACCATTTTTTTGGCCCACTCTACTGCATCAATGCCGGTTGGCTGGCGACCACCATGGGTAAAAATTTCCCATTTTGGTGTCTGGCCCTCTGCAGAAACACGTTTGGCATCAATAGCGACCACGATACATTGTGAACCGAATTTTTCAGCGGCTTCACGAACAAAGTCAGGGTTTTTAACGGCTGCAGAGTTAATACCGACTTTATCTGCGCCGGCATTCAGCATGCGACGAATATCTGCTACAGTTCGAATTCCGCCACCAACAGTCAGAGGAATAAACACCTGACTGGCAACGGCTTTGACAACATCTTCCATCGTGTCACGGTTGTCATGTGTGGCAGTGATATCCAGAAAAGTCAGCTCATCTGCGCCCTGTTCATCGTAACGTTTGGCAATTTCAACCGGATCGCCAGCATCACGTATATCGACAAACTGCACACCTTTTACGACACGACCGGCATCAACATCAAGGCAGGGAATTATACGTTTTGCCAGTGCCATATCAGAATTGTAATGGTGGATTTAAGCGATCAGCCAGCGATTGACCTTCAGCCAAATCAATGGTGCCTTCATAGATGGCTCGGCCGATTATGGCCCCCATAACACCTTCTGATTCGTAGTGGCAAAGGGCTTTGATATCATCATAGTTGGTGACACCACCTGAGGCAATTACCGGAATATTAATGGCTCGAGCAAGGTCACGAGTGGATTCAAGGTTAACCCCCTGCATCATGCCGTCTCGGCTGATATCAGTGTAAATAATGGCTTCAACGCCATCCTGTTCGAACTGTTGGGCAATATCAATAACATCGTGATTGGATAACTTGGACCAGCCGTCAATGGCAACTTTGCCATCTTTAGCGTCGAGCCCGACAATAATGTGACCTGGAAACTCGGCACAAACGTCGCCAACGAAATGCGGAGCATTAATGGCTTTTGTGCCAATAATGACATAGCGAACACCGGCATCCAGATAGGTTTGGATAGTGTCTTCATCACGAATACCACCGCCAACCTGCACATCAAGGTCAGGAAATGCAGCGCAGATTCGATGAATAACATCAGCGTTAACCGGATTACCCGCAAAAGCACCGTCCAGATCCACCATGTGCAACCGTTTGGCACCGGCTTCAACCCATCTGGTTGCCACCGCCAACGGATCTTCTGAAAATACGGTGTTATCTTCCATGCGTCCCTGACGCAATCGAACGCAGTGACCCTCTTTAAGATCAATGGCAGGGATTAACAACATAACGCTTTCTCCATCAAACAAATGTCAGGACTGACCGTCCCAGTTAATAAAATTTTTCAATAACTGCAAGCCGGCATGCTGGCTTTTTTCGGGGTGAAACTGTACTGCAAAAAGGTTTTCATGTGCCAACGCCGCAGCAAACGGTAAAGCGTAATGACTACGACCAGAGATTTTGGTTTCATCTGCAGGCTGAACATAAAAACTATGAACAAAATAAAACCGACTATTCTGTGGTATATCTTGCCATAAGGGGTGGTCGACGGCTTGCTCGACTTGATTCCAACCCATGTGCGGGACTTTCAGGCCCTGCTCAACCGCCTGTTCAAAGTAAAGAACATCACCTTCAATGATGTCCAATCCAGCTGAACCCTGGTTTTCCTGACTATGCGTTAATAATGCCTGCATACCCAGACAAATCCCCAGGAAAGGTTTTTTGCTGGCCATTTCACAGATGAGTTTGTCGAGTTCAAGTTTTTTGAGTTCTGCCATGCAATCACGAATCGCCCCAACTCCAGGGAACACAATGTGATCTGCTGCCCGGATCTCTGAGGGATCAGCGGTAACGAGAATGTTAGTGTGATTATCAGCCACGGCTTCCAATGCTTTGGAGACTGAGCGTAAATTACCCATGCCGTAATCAATAACTGCAACGCAATGCATAAAACAAAGACCTGCTCTAGAAAGTGAGAGTTATAAAATCGTTAGCCGATTATAATGCGCCCTTGGTGGATGGCAATTGCTGTAAGGCTCGTTCATCTAATGTGACAGCCATTCGCAGGGCTCGACCGAACGCTTTAAAAATGGTTTCAGCAATATGATGCGCATTTCGACCTTTAAGATTATCAATATGCAAAGTAATACCTGCATGATTGACTAAACCCTGAAAGAATTCATAAAACAAATCAACATCAAACTCACCGATTTTGTCTCGGGTGAATGTCACGTCGAATTCAAAGCCGGGCCTGCCAGATAAATCCAACACTACACGAGATAAAGCTTCATCCAGAGGGACATAGGAATGACCATAACGGACAACACCTTTTTTATCGCCAAGTGCTTTTTTTAATGCCTGACCAATAGTGATACCAACATCCTCGACCGTATGATGTGCATCAATATGCAGATCGCCTTTGGCATTGATTTGCAGGTCGAATAAACCGTGACGGGCAATCTGTTCCATCATGTGATCTAGGAATGGCACGCCGGTTTGGGATTGAAATTTTCCGCTTCCATCCAGATTGATGGAGACTTCAATTTGAGTTTCGAGCGTGTTACGCGCAACAGTGGCGCTACGAACGGTCATTTGCTTTCCTGAAAACTGAAATAAAAACAAATAA
>Ga0207884_1000137_pt1 | contig 74385 bp, 64 predicted proteins | sample MalvirmetaMSP144_FD_184236 | JGI IMG/M metagenome (GOLD analysis project Ga0207884, IMG submission 184236) | Marine viral communities from the Deep Pacific Ocean - MSP-144 (SPAdes) | ecosystem: Environmental > Aquatic > Marine > Oceanic | place: Pacific Ocean | collected 2011-07-08 | reverse complement strand
CTAACATGCCCACTGTGATCACTCCTTCGTACCCCGCTCAAAAAATGAGCAGGGTAGTCGATTCAGTGGGTCAGTTTTGGATGGAAATTACCCCCTTAGGTGGGTCAATTTTGGGCGGCATTCAACATATCAGGCGCTCTTCTGTGTACTTCTGGTTTTGCATGGCGTGGATCCTTATGTTGCCGGGTTATGGAGACATTGTTGTCTCGGGGCGGCAAGTTAATGGATCCATTTTTTCAGTGTGATGGGGCTGCAGCCCTGGGGTGAAGGGAATTTGGAGATTCTGTTTTTATAACCCTATGAAAGTATTGAATATATCCCTATTTTTTAGGCCAGGGTTGCTTGCTAGCATCTCCTATCATTGTGGCGATTCTCTCAGCTTGGTACGGACCTACGCCATCGTCAGGCATGTGTTCCTCTAGCCAGTTGTTGACGCGATCCAACATCACCTTTTTATTGGAGTAAGCGCCCTCTCCCCGAAGTGCCTTGTGAATTTTGACTGCCAGAGCTAGCTCGGGTGCGTACTGGTCACTTGCAGCATTGGCCCAGGTGGGCATCTCTCGTAATTCACCATCCCTAAAATCTATGAGGTCTTCTTTGTCCACGTACAGCTCGTCGAGTGAGCAGACCAATGCCTCGGTTTCCATTTGCGTTTCGTCAATCGTGAAATATTCGACTCCGTCCACGAACACGCTGTGGATAACAACGTGGGAGTTGCCTGAAAACTGAAAGGCTCCCAGTTCAACGAGCTCTGTTGCGGAGTCCATCCAGCGAGTGATTCCATTGGTTAAGAGTTTTACGTGGCCATCGTCGCCTGTCACTTCTTCAAGACCATCAGACGCTGGTTGCGCTGGGAAGCGGTAGTGGCCATCCAACTTGATCGTCAGTCCATAATCGCGCTGATACTGTAGAAGCGTATTCAGCTGGTCAGTTGGGCGAAAGTCGGATAGTCCTAGCTCCGCGGCTGCCATTGAGAGGTTGAGCTTCAGTGGTAATAGTCGTTTGCTCGTGTTTGTCATGTGAAGTGCACTCCTTATTTTTTCTTCCAAAGTTCATCCATGTACTCAGTCCATGGTTGCATCATATCCGAACGCCCAGGAGGTTCGGTTGTATGCGCGCCCATTAGGATCCTTCGCGGCATGCGCCACCTGGTGCTCTATCCACTGAGGCCGAGCGCCAAGAATTTCATCACGTAGGGTCTTGCATCGCGGAAGCAATGGCCGAGTACCGGCCCCCACGGGGCGCAGGACTGCCCCGGCTATAGAGAGCTCAGGCAGCAGTTGCCACATCGCTGAGAGAAGCCTTCCGCTTGAGATCGTCGAGGTAGTCCGCCCAGACCTGCATCATCTCCCGCCTGTCATCCAGGAACTTGGCGCGATTGTAGGCCCCGCCGTTGGGGTCTTGGGTCCGATGGCCGAGTTGTAGTTCGATGTACTGGTCGGGCTGTTTCAACACCTCCAGCATGATGGTCTTGGCCATCGCACGAAAGCCATGACCGGTCATGGTTCCGGAATCGTAGCCCATGCGCCGCAGGGCTGACAGGACAGCCCCTTCCGAAAGATGACCTTCCTTGCCATAGCTGTAGAAAACGTGCTCCCGCTTTCCGGTGGCTGGCTTCAATGTCTGGAGAATCTCGACCGCCTGGCGGGCCAGGGGCACTATCAGGTCAACCCCAGTCTGATTGCGGGTCTTGGGCGGCGTATACCGCCACTCAGCGGCTTCCAGGTCGATATCCGCCCAACGGGCAGACCTTAGCTCTCCCGGCCTAACAAACACCAGGGGGGACAGCTGCAGGGCCGCCCTCACCTCGGGTGTGCCTCCGTAGGCATCAATATCCAGAAGGAGCTTGCCTATCTTGGCGGGATCGATAATGGCTGCCCGGTGTTTTACCTGGGGTGGCTTCAGAGCACCGCCCAGATCTCGAGTGGGATCGCTCTCAGCTCGTCCGGTGGCAACCGCGTAGCGGAACACCTGGCTGCACTTCACCTTGATGCGCTTGGCGGTCTCCAGCTTTTCCTGGATCTCGAATTTACGGCAGGTGTTCAATACCATCACCGGGGTAATGCTATTGATTGGACGGTCACCAAAATCGGCGATGGGAAAGCTGAGAAGCCACTCAGACTTGATCCTGGTCGCCTCGGCCTTGTCGGTCTGACGCGCCAGCCACTCCGTGGCGATGGCCTTGAAGCTATTCTCATGGGCGAGGGTGGCTTCCGCCTTCTTGTCCTTCCGCCGCTGGCTAGGATCTTCACCACCAGCGAGAATTTTCCGTGCAGCGTCCCTGGCAGCCTTGGCGTCGGCCAGGCCTACTGCTGGGAACAACCCCATAGACAGCATTTTGGCCTTCTTCATGTAGAAGTAGCGCCACACCCACTTCTTAGTACCGTTGGGCATGACCTTAAGGAACAGCCCATCTCCTGCCTTGAGCGAATACGGCTTGGCCTCTGGCTTGGCGGCTTCCGCCTGGCGAGTGTGAGTCAAAGATTTGCGTTCCGGCATGGCCTGGACCCTGAGCAACTTGGCTTTCGTTACTCAGGAAGTTACTCAGGTTTTGCGTGGATTGCAATGGTCGCTGAGGACCCCCTTGGACGCCGCCAACCAGATAAATGCTTTTAAATCAGCAACTTCTGGACTCTATTGGACGTGACAAGATGTATAAATGGTGCCGAAGGCGGGACTTGAACCCGCACGAGCTATGCCCACCACCCCCTCAAGATGGCGTGTCTACCAATTCCACCACTTCGGCAAATTGCTACGCAGCCGGCTTACAGCGCCGGCACGTCGCCCGCGGCAGCCTCGGCTGCCGGCTCGGCATTATCCACAGTTGGCAGGTCGGAATCCAGTACCGGAACCACCCTTTCTTCCGCAGCGGGTATCACCAGGTCGAGATCGTCCACAACCTTTGTTTTATTGCTGGCCAGCATGGCAAGGCCGAAGCTGGTGGCGAAGAACAGCACTACCAGCCAGGCGGTCGATTTGGTCAGCACATTGCTGCTGCCAGCACTGCCAAACAGCGTTTGAGAGGCACCGGCACCGAATGAGGCGCCCACGTCGGCCCCCTTGCCCTGCTGCAGCATGATCAGGCCGATGATCGCCAGCGCAATCAGCAAATGCACAACGAGAATAATCTGTTCCATAACACCCTTGCCCGCTCGGGCTATACACGTCTGTATTGCGACTGTCAGCCTCGTGCTGCGCTTACAATCGCCTGAAAATCCTGCGCGTCCAGAGACGCGCCGCCGACCAGCGCACCGTCGATGTCAGCTTGGGCAAACAGCTCAGCCGCATTCTCCGGTTTAACGCTGCCCCCGTACACGATACGCGTCGCCGCCGCATCGACACCCTTGATGTCGGCAAGCTGCTCACGGATGAACGCGTGCATTGCCTGCGCTTCCTGCGGCGTTGCTGTAAGGCCTGTCCCTATGGCCCACACTGGCTCGTAGGCCACCACCAGGTGGCGCGTACTGGACTGGCCACGCAGCGCGCCCTGCAATTGCCGCGCCACGGTGTACTGCGCTTCGCCCGCTTCGCGCTCATCCCGGGTTTCGCCCACGCAGACCACGGGGGCAAGCCCCGCAGCCAGGGCAGCCGCCACCTTGGCAGCCACCATATCGTCGGATTCACCGTGGTACTGGCGCCGCTCCGAGTGACCGAGAATCACCCAGCGACACCCACTGTCGACCAGCATCTCCGCGGCAACCTCACCGGTGTAGGCACCCGCCACCATATGGCTGCAGTCCTGCGCGCCAACACCCAGGCCGGCCCCCTCACACAGGGAGACGGCGAGCGGGATGTGCACAAAGGCCGGACAGACCACAACGTCCACGGAGGGATAGTCACCCTCCCGGACCACACCGCCCAGCAGCTGTTTCACGCTGGCCCGGGAGCCGTGCATCTTCCAGTTACCCATCACAAGCGGTTTGCGCACTGGCTACACCCGGCTACAAAAAACGGTCGGCAATGGTACCCAAGAAGGCCTCGACATACAAGGCGCGCTGGCGGGCGGTGTCAGCCTGCCCGCAGGGCGTCCGCTACATCGCTGGCCAGCGACTGACACAGCGTTTCGACCTCGGCTGCATCCTCCCCCTCCACCATAACGCGGACCAGCGGCTCGGTACCGGAGGGGCGCAGCAGCACACGCCCGCGGGTGCCCAGCGCCTGCTCGACCGACGCCACCGCCGACATCACAGCCGGCAACTCGCTGAGCACAAAGCGGCCACTCACCGGCACGTTGATCATGGTTTGCGGGCACTTGCGCAGTCCGGCACGGAGCTCCGCGAGGCTGCGGCCGGAATCGGCCATCGCCACCAGCACCTGCAGGCTGGCGACAATGCCATCGCCCGTGGTGGTGTGGTCGGCACAGATGATGTGCCCGGACGACTCCCCTCCCAGGCGCCAGCCGCGGGCTTCCATCATTTCCTTGACGTAGCGGTCACCCACCTTGGCTCGCGCCAGCTCCAGGCCGATATCGCGCAGCGCCAGTTCCAGCCCCAGGTTGGACATCTGTGTGCCGACGACGCCAGCCTCGCCCCTGCCCTGTGTGGCGCGGTGCACGGCAATGACGTAGAGCAATTCGTCGCCGTCCACCAGGGAGCCATCGGCATCGATGAACATCACGCGATCGCCGTCACCGTCATAGGCGATTCCCAGGTCCGCGCCGCTTTCACGCACCAGGGCGGAGAGCTGTGCCGTGTCCGTGGAGCCAACGCCCTCATTGATATTGTAGCCATCGGGGCGGTCCCCCATGCTCACCACATCGGCCCCGAGCTCGGCGAGTACATTGGGCGCGATGTGATAGGTGGCGCCGTGGGCGCAGTCGACCGCAATCTTCAGGCCGCGCAGGCTGAAGCTCTCCGGCACCGTGGCCTTGCAGTACTCAATGTAACGGCCGGCGGCATCAGCCACCCGTACCACCTTGCCGATATCCCGTGAAGACACGACCACCAGGTCGCAGGCCAGCTCCGCCTCAATGGCCAGTTCCACCTCATCGGGCAGCTTGGCACCGTGGGCAGAAAAAAACTTGATGCCATTATCGTAGTAGGGGTTGTGGGAGGCACTGATGACGATACCCGCTACGGCGTTCTGGGTGCGGGTCATGAGGGCAACGGCAGGAGTGGGCATGGGGCCCAACAGCTTGACGTCCACGCCGGCAGCCACCAGCCCCGCTTCCAGCGCGGACTCAAACATATAGCCGGAGACCCGGGTGTCCTTGCCGATAATCACCCGGTTGTGGGTGCCGGGGCTGGCACCGCGGGCGAATACACGGCCGCAGGCCCAGCCCAGCTTGAGCATGAAGTCCGGCGTGATGGGCGCCTCGCCCACCGTGCCCCGTATGCCATCAGTGCCAAAGTATTGTCTGCTCAAGATCGCCCCCATCGCTTCGTTGCCACACACAAGGCCAGCGCGTCCACCGTCGCCGCTACATCATGCGCTCGCACTATAGCGGCACCACGCTCGACTGCAAGCACGGCCAGTGCCAGGCTGCCGGCGAGCCGGTCCTGCGCGACGCCGCGGTCACCCGCTGGGGTATCGCGCCCCAATACCTTGCCGATCAGGGACTTGCGCGACAGACCCACCAGCAGCGGCAAACCGTCCAGCGCCACCTCGGCAAGCCGGTCAAGCAGTTCCAGGTTGTGCGCCACCGTCTTGCCAAAGCCAAAACCCGGGTCCAGGACAATCTGCCTGCGAGGAATCCCGGCCGCCACACAGGCCTGCAACCGCTGTGCAAGGAAGCCGCGCACCTCGGCCACCACATCAATATAGGTGGGGGCCCGCTGCATGCTGTCGGGCTGGCCCTGCATATGCATCAGGCAGACCGGCAGGCCGGTGGCCGCTGCGGCTTCCAGGGCACCTTCGCGTCCGAGGGCGCGCACGTCGTTGAGCATGCCCGCACCGAGCGCCGCGGCCTCGCGCATGATCACCGGGTTACTGGTGTCGACGGAGATCACGACGTCGAGCTCACGCGCAATCCGCGCCACCAGCGGCAGCACCCTATCCTCTTCTTCAGCAGACGTTACCGGCAGCGCGCCGGGACGGGTGGATTCGCCACCAATATCGAGAATGGCCGCCCCCTCCGCACAGAGGCGACGGGCGTGCGCGAAGGCACGCTCCAGGTCCAGCGTGCCGCTCCGGTAGAGGGCGCCGCCATCGGAAAAAGAATCGGGCGTGGTGTTGACCACGCCCATCACAAGCGGTTGCGAGAGATCAAGCGCGCGCCCGGCGCAATCGAGCACCGGGGCTGGTGTGTTCTTCACCGCGCTACAGGCAGGTCAGTGTTCACCGGCCGGGCCACCAATGGGACTGGCGGCCTCGTCAGTATCTTCAGCGGCCTTCGACGTACGCGACCCGGCGTGAGCACCGCCGTCTGAGCCACCCCAGTCTGCGGGTTCCCGCGGCGGCCGGCCCGACATGATGTCGTCGATCTGGTCCGCGTCGATAGTTTCGTACAGCATCAGGGCGTCGGCCATGGCATGCAGCTTGTCGACATTCTCGTCGAGGATACGCTGTGCCGTGCCGTAGCACTCGTCGATGATACTGCGCACCTCCTGGTCGATGAGCTTCGCCGTCTCGGCGGACAGTGACTTTGACTGGTGGCCCGCTGAGCGCCCGAGGAATACTTCCTCCTCTGCTTCATCGTACATCAATGGCCCCAGCTTCTCGGACAGACCCCACTTGGTCACCATGTTGCGCGCAATTGTTGTCGCGCGCTGGATGTCGTTGGATGCACCGGTGGTCACGCCGTCCTTCCCCAGCGTCATTTCTTCCGCGATACGCCCGCCAAACAAGCTGCAGATCTGGCCGATAATGTGCCGCCGGCTGTGGCTGTAGCGGTCTTCCTCGGGCAGGAACATGGTGACCCCCAATGCCCTGCCGCGGGGAATAATGCTCACTTTGTAGACCGGATCGTGCTCTGGCACCAGGCGTCCCACAATCGCGTGACCCGCCTCGTGGTAGGCCGTGTTGCGCTTCTCCTTCTCCGACATGACCATCGACTTGCGCTCGGCGCCCATCATGATCTTGTCCTTGGCCAGCTCAAACTGGGTCATGCCTACCGTGCGTACGCCGGCGCGCGCCGCGAACAGGGCCGCTTCGTTCACCAGGTTGGCCAGGTCGGCGCCGGAGAACCCGGGTGTGCCGCGGGCAATGCGCGAGGCAACTACGTCCTCAGACAGCGGCACCTTGCGCATGTGTACTTTCAGAATCTGCTCGCGACCGCGGATGTCGGGCAGCCCGACCACGACCTGGCGGTCAAAGCGGCCAGGGCGCAGCAACGCCGGATCCAGTACGTCCGGGCGGTTGGTGGCGGCGATCACAATGACGCCGTCATTGACCTCAAACCCGTCCATCTCGACCAGCAGCTGGTTCAGGGTCTGCTCGCGCTCATCGTGCCCGCCACCCAGTCCGGCGCCGCGATGGCGACCGACCGCATCAATCTCGTCGATGAAAATAATGCACGGCGCCTGTTTCTTCGCCTGGTCGAACATGTCCCGCACACGGGACGCGCCCACACCCACGAACATCTCCACGAAATCCGAGCCGGAGATGGAGAAGAACGGAACCTTGGCCTCCCCCGCAATCGCCTTGGCCAGCAACGTCTTGCCGGTACCGGGCTGCCCCACCATGAGCACGCCCCGGGGAATGCGGCCGCCCAGTTTCTGGAAGCGGCTGGGGTCACGCAGGAACTCAACCAGCTCCTTGACGTCTTCCTTGGCTTCGTCCACACCGGCCACATCGGCGAAGGTTGTGGTGATCTGGTCTTCGCCCAACAGCCGGGCTTTGCTCTTGCCAAAGCTCATCGGCCCGCCGCGCCCGCCGGCACCGCCCTGCATCTGGCGCATGAAAAACATGAACACGGCGATAATGATGAGAATGGGGAAGCTGGCCACCAGCAGCTGCGTCCATACGCTCTGCTGCTCGGGTTTGCGGCCGATCACCTCGACGTTATGCTGGAGCAGATCATCGATCAGCTTGGGATCTTCCACCATCGGGCGGATGGTTTCAAAGCGGCTGCCGTCGAAGCGCTCGCCATTGATCGTGAGCCCATCGACAACCACTTTCTTGATGCGCTCGCTCTGGATCTCCTGGATAAACTCGGAGTAACCCACCTGCTGCGTCGGGCTCTGCATATTGAAGTTGTTGAACACCGACAGCAGTACTGCGGCAATCACCAGCCATAAAAGTAAGTTTTTCGCCATATCGTTCAACGCTGTTTCCTCATGAGTGAACCACCCGCTGTGGGTGGACGAGACAGCCAGTTTCTCCCTGATTATAGCCGGTTATACGCCAGCGCCCTGAAAAGGGCTCAATACCAACGCAGACAATAGCCCCAATGTACATGACATGGGGCCGGGGCTCCATGTTTCAACCCTCGCCGCCGCGAAACTGGGTAGCCACAAGATACACCTCCCGGGACCGGGGGCGCGACGCCTTCGGCTTGCGGGTCACCACCTTGCCGAAAGCCCCGCGAATATCGCGGTAGAGCTCATCGAAACCCTCGCCCTGGAACACCTTGGCCACAAAGGATCCACCCGGAGCGAGCACCTGCTGCGCCATATCCAGCGCGAGCTCCACCAGATACATAGACCGCGGCTGGTCGACCGCGTTCACTCCGCTCATGTTCGGCGCCATATCGGAGATCACCACATCCGCCGGTGCGTCGCCAAGGGCGCCCAGAATCTGTTCAAACACACTGTCCAGCGTGAAGTCGCCTTCAATGAAGTCAACGCCAGCCAGGCTGTCCATCGGCAGGATGTCTGAGGCCAGAACCCGCCCCTTGTGCCCCACCAGCTGCGCCGCCACCTGTGACCAGCCCCCGGGCGCGCTGCCGAGGTCGAGCACCGTCATGCCGGGCTTGATCAGGCGGTCCCGTTCCTGGATCTCCAGCAGCTTGTAGCAGGCGCGGGAGCGATAGCCTTCGCGCTGCGCCTGCTGCACGTAGGGGTCGTCGCGATGCTCCTTGAGCCACGCTTTGCTTGAAGATTTTTTCTTGGCCATGCTGCTTCCTGCCGCGCCAGCGCGGACCTGTTCCACTGAACTCTTTCCACTTGGCTCTTTTGATCAACCTAGGCGCAAGGCCAGTGCTTGTGTAGACTGAGCGCCCTCTGCAACCGGCATTGTAGCGCGGAAACCCCATGAGCAAGAAAGCAAGCCTGGATCACAAACAGTTGCGCGCCATCGGCCACAAGCTGAAACCGGTAGTGACGGTGGCCGGGAACGGCCTCAGCGACACTGTCCTGCAGGAAGTACTGCGGGCGCTGGGTGACCACGAACTGATCAAGGTGAAAATCGCCGTTGGCGACCGCGACACGCGCCGTGCCGTCACGGAGGCACTGTGCACACAGACGGGCGCCACGCTGGTCCAGAGCATCGGCAATGTGGTCCTGCTGCTGAAACGGGCGAAGCAGCCTGATCCGCGGCTCTCCAACCTGATGCGCGTGCTCGACTGAGCACGACGAAAGCCGCCAGGCCGTGCCCCGCCTACCGCCACTTTCCCGGCACGCACGCCAGGCCCTGCAAAACACCTCATTCCAGGGCCTGACCCAGGCCTGGTACCTGCTGTTGCGCGCGCTCTACATCATCGTGTTTGCACGCCTCGTCGGGGTTGAGGTCTACGGTCACTACCACTACGCACAAATCTGGTACCTGATGGCGCTCGCCGTGGCGGGCTGGGGCATGCACGAGTGGTTGCTCTCCCGCTGGCAGGCCGTTGGCGAGCAGCGGCGCGAGGCGCTGGCCGGCACAGGACTGACCCTGCGCCTGCTGCTGGGCACCGCAGGCACACTGCTGGTGATGCTCTGCGCAGCCTTGCTGGAATCCGATCCGGAGCTGCGCTGGCTGATCATCATCTACGCCCAGGGCGTGCTGCTGCGCAGCCTTACCGCCTGGCTTCACGCGCTGTTTACCAGTCACGAACGCAGCGAACTGGCGCTCTACAGCAGCATGCCCATATCACTTCTGGAGGTGCTATTGGCCCTGGGACTCGCCTGGGGCGGTTACAGCCTGCTGACCATAGCCGTGGGACAGACCCTGTGCTGGTGGCTGGGCCTGGCCGCCAGCGCCTGGGCCTACCGCAGGCAGCTCGGTGCTCTGCGCCCCGCCTGGCAGCCCGCCTTCGCACGTGAGTTCCTCGCCGGCGGTGCGCTGTTGGCGTTGGCCTCCGCACTGCTCGCGTGGATGGGCCCTGGTTTGATTATTGCGGTGCGGCACTTTCTCGGGGACGGACGGACACTCGGTGAAGCCGCGCTGGTGATCCAGGTAATGCTGATGCTGGGCCAGGCATTGCGCATGGTCACCAACGCCACACTGCCCTTCCTCACCAGGCCCGGGAACGATATCACCCGGCGCCAGCAGCGTTTTGCCGCTAACGTGTGGCACCTCGCCTTCTACCTGGGCGGTGCCTGCTACCTGCTGGGTACACAGGTACTGCCCGGGCTGGTAAGCGGCTTGCTCGGCGCGTCATTTCAGCCAGCCGGCGAATTGCTGGCGCAGTTCAGCTGGATACTCATACTGCTGGGGTTGATTCAGACCCTGCGCCTGCTCATGATCGGTCGCGGACTGTACCGGCAATACCTCATCGCCCTGATGCTGGGCAGCGCGACGCTCGCACTGACGGTGACGATGCTGGCCACCCGGGGAGCCGTGTCGCTGCCCGCCCTGTTCAGCGGTCTCGGGCTGGCTTACGGTGCCTGTATCCTGGCCATGCTGAAACAACTGGCCACGGCGGGCATAAAACTGCCCTGGGGTACCCTCGTTCGGGCGCCTGCGCTACTGGCCGTGATTATTGCAGCACATCACGTCAGCGCCTCAACCGCACCGCCCGCCAGCCTGACCCTGGCTGGACTGGGCCTGCTGGTTCTGGCGGCACTGTTTCACTGGCGCCGGACACCGGCCTGATGCCCATGGGATTGCATGCAGATCAGGGTGCACCCTATCGCTGCAGAGGAGACCGCGCATGACCCGGCTTGTCATACAGATTCCCTGTTTCAACGAGGGCATGACCCTGCCCCAGACCCTGGGAGACCTGCCAACCCACATTGACGGCGTCAACGCGATCGACGTTCTGGTCATTGATGACGGCAGCACCGATGACACCTCCGCGGTCGCACGCCGGCACGGGGTCAGGCACATTGCGCGCCACACCCACAACCAGGGCCTGGGCCGGGCCTTTCGCACAGGGCTGGATTATGCGCTGCAACTTGGCGCTGACATCATCGTCAACCTGGATGCCGACGGCCAGTACCGCGGCGCTGATATCACCCGCCTGGTGGCGCCACTGCTATCCGGCGAGGCCGACATCGTCATCGGCGACCGCAGACCCGGCCAGAACCCTGAGTTCAGCCGCCTGAAGCGCGGCCTGCAGCAACTGGGAAGCCGCGCGGTGGTTGCCCTGTCGGGGATCGAGATACCCGATGCCGTATCGGGTTTCCGTGCCCTGTCGCGAGAGGCCGCCCTGCGCATGAACATACTCTCAACGTTCAGCTATACCGTGGAAATGATCATTCAGGCAGCGCACAAGCAACTGCGCGTCGTCAGCGTGCCCATTGTGGTGAATCCTGCCCGTCGGCCCTCAAGACTGTTTCGCAGCACGCCGCATTTTGTCAGCCGTCAGCTCATCACCATGCTGCGCATGTATGCCATGTACCGCCCCATGCGCCTGTTCTTTTCAGCCGGGATCGCGCTTTCGGCGCTCGGCTCGCTACCCGTGCTGCGCTTCCTGATTCGCTATGCAGGCGGCGATGGGGCTGGCCATATCCAGTCACTGCTGCTGGGCGGCGTCTTGCTGACCATGGGCTTCGTCCTCTTCGTCGCGGGATTGCTGTCTGACCTGATTTCCCAGAACCGCCAGATCCAGGAGCTTACCCTGGAAAAAGTACGCCGCCTCGAGCTCGGCGACCGGCAAGTGCGCAGCCCATGAACAGGACTGACCGCGTTGTCCTGATTGGCCCGGGATGGCCATTCAAGGGGGGCATTGCGAGCCACACCACCTACCTGTACCGCGCTCTGCGGGACCTCGGCCCAACGCTGTTTATCAGCCTGCGGCGCCAGTACCCGCGCTGGCTGTATCCGGGCGGCGACGATCGCGCGCCAGATAATCTGACGTTGTACGAGCAGGATGCGCAGCGTCTTCTGGCACCGTTGTCTCCGCTGTCCTGGTGGACCAGCGCCAGGGTTATCGCCAGAGCCAGACCCCGCTGCATCGTGATCCCCTGGTGGCATGTGTTCTGGGCACCCATGGTCTGGTCCTTGCTGGTGCTCCTGCGCAGGCACTGCCCCGATGCGCGTATCGTCTTTCTGGTGCACAACGCGGTGGGGCACGAAGAGCAGCGCTTCTCCCGGCGGCTGGCCCGGTGTGTATTGCGCGGCGGCGATGCCTGGATCGTCCACGCGCGCAGCGAGATGCACACGCTGCACGCACTGCTGGGCGACGTGCCGGTAGACTATCAGCCCCACCCTGCCTACCCGCTGGGGGACAGCGAGCTTCCAGACCGCACCAGGGCCAGGGCGCAACTCGACCTCGCAGACGCCCCCACACTGCTGTTTTTCGGCTTTGTTCGACACTACAAGGGGCTGGACACCCTGCTCCACGCACTCGCCTTGCTCCGGCCCAAATTGCCCTGCCAGCTGGTGGTCGCCGGAGAGATCTGGGGCGATGCAGGGGTCTGGGATACACTGATTACCGAGTTGGACCTGTGCGAACAGGTCCGTCTGGAAAACCGCTACATTGCCGAAGAGGACATCGCCATCTACTTTGCCAGCGCTGACCTTGTGGTCCTGCCGTATCGCTCTGCCACCGGCTCGGGTGTGGTCAGGATGGCCCACAGCCACGGCCGCCCGGTGGTCGTCACCCGCAGCGGCGCTCTGCCCGACGCCGTCGTCGACGGGGTCACGGGCTATGTCGTACCCGCAGAAGACCCGGCGGCGCTGGCGGCTGCCATCGCGAAGTTCTTTGACGGCACCCCTCGCCAGCCCATGGAACAGGCAGCGCGCGACGCTGCCGGAACAGAGGACTGGCACCAGCTTGCCCGGACAATCCTCGCCAACGAGCGGAGTACACCATGAGCGCCGCCAGGGCCTGCCTGCTGATCCTGGAAGCCGTAGAGCCGGACCTGTTGCGCAGCGGGATGCAAAGCGGGCAGCTGCCACATCTGGCAGCCCTGTGCGAAAGCGGTGTGCAGGGCGATATCAACCTGCTACCCGGTATCGGTGCAAACGCCCTGCTGCCATCGCTGTATACCGGCCTGCCCCCACAGGCACACGGGCGCTTCTACCACCAGCAGCTTGGCGATGATGATTACAGCACCCTGAAAAGCCACCAGACCGACAGCAACGCCCCGCCTTTCTGGGCAGCGCTGGCCGCACAGGGGCGCAGGGTGGTCGTGCTCGATGCGCCCAAGGCGCCGCCCCCCTGCGGATCGGAAGCCTGCTATGTCTCTGGATGGCGCAGCCATTTCAACTACCGGGAGGAAAAGGCGCTGTATCCCGAGAGCCTGCAGGATGAGCTCGCCGCAGCAGGGTTACAGCCCGACGCCTGCCCCTGTATCACGCAACGCTTTACCCACAGCACCGCGCATGACGGTGGGGTGGTGGCCAGCAAGCTGCTGGACAGCATCGCCGGGAGCCGCGACCTGGTACTGAACCGGATGCGGTGCTGCGACTGGGATCTGCTGGTCGCGGGCCTTGGCGCCGGACACTGCGCGGGGCATCAGCTCTGGCATTGCCATGATCCCGACTATCCGGGCCATGCCGCCGGTACCCGGGGCGACCCGCTGCTCTCGGTCTATGCTGCACTGGACCGTGCCGCGGGGGATATCATCGCGCAGCTGCCTGGCGATAGCGCGCTGCTGGTCTTCGCCGGGCCCGGGATGGGGCCCAGCCACGTGCACCCGGCGCTGATGGGTGAACTGCTGGACGCCCTGGAGCCCGCGCCTTCGCGGGGAGCCGGCACACTGCGTCGAACCCTGACCCAACTGTGGAGAACACTGCCCGCCGGTTGGAGAAAGCAGCTGCTCAGCGCCGGACACTGGGCTGACCAGAAACTGCAGGGCGCAGATTTCAGCAACCGGCGCTGCTTTCCGGTGCGTTCCAACGACAATATCGGCGGGCTGCGCATCAACCTTGAGGGCCGGGAAGCGAACGGCCAGGTCAGCGCACAGGCGTACCCGGCGTACCTGGACCACCTGGCCAGACAGCTCGCCGGACTGCGCAACGCCGAGACAGACGAGCCTCTGGTCACCCGTGTTCTGAAAACCTGCGAACACTACCCGGGCGGCGAAAGGGGTGCCATGCCGGACCTGTTGGTGGAGTGGAACGAGCGCGCACCCGTGCGCTTCGTAACCGGGTCGGGGCTGACCCGGCTGGAGGTCTCGCACCCGCCGCAGTGGAGTGGCGCCCACAATCAACACGCCATGCTTGTCCTGCGCGAGCCCCTGGCTCCTCCGCGCACGATGCCAGGTCAGCTGCCCGCCGACAGCAGCGTCCTGGATATCGCGGCCACCCTGAGCGAGCTCTGCGGCGGACCTGCTGCAGTGGGTGAGGGTCGGTCCCTGCGTCGTTAGTTGCAGCGCCATCCCGTGAGCACATGCCGCAGACGCACAGGGAATGTGAGCTCTGCCTGTGCGCGCAGCACCTTGCTCGGCTGGCGCTCGCCGAAGCGGGTAGCGCGGTAGCCATCCTCCACGCCCAGTGTGAGCTGCGGATCCACCGCCAGCTCAAGACACCGGCCATCCGGCAGACCGATACTGGCCAGATGGGATCCGCGCAGCTCAACCGTAAGGTCGGGGTGCAGGTGAAAGTAGACATCCACACGGTGCTCACCCGCGCCCTCCAGCACATCATCGATCGTCAGGCGATCGGCACAGAGTGACCACTCACGGTGATGAATCAGCCTCGACCGGGCACGCGAGTAACCATCGTGCGAGGCATGCAGGACACCACCCATGTCACCCGGCGCATAGCCCGCAGCGACGATCCGTGCGCGCCGTCCCAGCTTGAACAGCCCCCAGACATCGGAAGAGTTTTTCCCGTCCACCACCACTGTATTGTGGGCGGCGGTACTGCGCTCGTAGGCGCGATTGCGAAGGTCCTCGTAGGTCGACAGTCCCGTATCGACCAATACCCGCTGATCCGCCAGCGACAACTCGAAACCCAGTGTGCCCGCGTGCCCGTGACTGGCCGCATGGTCCGGCCCGAGAGGACCGAGGTCGGCAAGCAGAAGCGCGGGGCCCGCCCGCAGACGGCCCACACCGGACGCCGGCAGCCAACAGCTGGCGGTCTCCTGGTCATCCACAGCACCCTGCAGGCCGAGTCGCCGGCCATAGGCCGTGAGGGCATCCGCGCCGGGAACCACGTCGAGTGCCGCATCGTTGAACAGAGCTGGCTCATGGTCCGCATGGCAGAGGGCACGCGACCAGCGCAGCGCGGCGTTGCAACGCGTTTCCAACCCGTCAGGCAGAGGCTGACCATAGGCGCGCAAGAGGTTAATCATGTCCAACAGGTCAAGCAGCAAAGCGTTGTGGTACATCGGGCTGCGCCCCGAGTAGCCACCATCGTCGAGCAGCAGCTCGGGCAGATACTGCGCGAGCAAACGCAGACCACGGGCCCGCCACTGCGAGGCCTGCGGGTCAGCCAGGCTGTGCCCCGCGAACAGCAGTGCCTTGGCATTGTTGATGAGCTTGTGATCACATTCGTCAAAGGCCAGCCGCGGCTCCAGGTAACGCAACTGCTGCGCCAGGCTCGCGCGCAGCGCGCTGTCGAGTTCATGTCCCGCCAGCCCCCATTTGACCCAGTTCACGATGCGCTGGGACGTGATGTACGGGTGCCACCCTGGCCCGTCCGGCCGGGACTGGGTCGCCACCCAGTCCGCCAGCAGCCGCCTCCCCGAGGACGGACCCGCGCTCCATAACCAGTTGCAGGTGTTCAGTTCCATGAGGCGCTTTTTGCCCGGCGACCGGTCGCCCCAGAGGGATGCAGGGGACCAGCGCAATTCGCCACCCAGCAGCCGGAAGAACCCCTCTTCATCCCAGCTGGCGGTGAGCGGCGCCGGCGTCACCCAGGGCTGCCGGGGCGCTTGCCACGCCGGGGTGGCCACCTGCGCCAGACGACCGGGACGGCGCAGCCGCAAGTGCAGCCTCTGCGCCACCTGCCGTGGGCGCAGGTAGCGCAGTTGCCACCAGAGGCGTTGCAGGCGCAGACCGGCGTTCAACAGCTGCCCCCTGCCCCATGCCGCCCGTCCCCAAACGACAGCATGCTGGCGTACAGGTTCTGCAGGCAGGACAGCACGGCATCGGGGTGGTGCTGCTCCGCCGCGAAAGACCTGGCCAGCCGACAACGGCGCTCCCGCTCCCCGCTCGACATCTCGGCCCAGTCTCGCAGCGCGCGCTCCCAGGCCGCTGGCTGTTCCACAGGCAGCCGCACCACGGGAGCGTGATCCGGCCAATCCTGCACGACACCAACCTCTGTTGTCAGCACGTGACAGCCGTGTGCAAGCGCCTCTACCAGCACATTGCCAAAAGACTCCGAATAGGAGGGGAAAACGAAGACATCGGCCCGCTGGAACCAGGGGGCGGGATCTGGCTGGTAGCCGGCCAGCACGACCGAGGACTGCAGGCCCTCGCGCACGATCCAGTCCCCTATTTCCTGGCGCATCGGCCCATCCCCGACAATAACCCAGCGCCAGCCCGCGGCCCCACCCAACGCCGACCAGGCCCTCATCAGGGTGTGCAGACCCTTCTGCGGATGCAGGCGGCCGACGAAAAGCACCTCGCGAACACCCTGACGGTCTTCAGCCCGGATTTCGGTGGGCGGCGAAACCGCCTGCGGGAACAGGGACGGCACCCGGTGGATAATGGCGGGGGAGATCCCGGCTGCCTGCAACTCATCCCCCACCGCGCGGGTGGGCACCAGAAACCCGTCCGCTGAAGACGCGATACGCCAAGGCACACCAAACAGCCCGGGGTGTCGCAGACGCGCAACGTCTCCCATCGGCCCAACGGAGCAGATCTTAAGCACCACGGGGCGTCCACGACAGTGTGCGGCGAGCAGGCCACCGAGCACGAAGGGCGACAGGCAGTGTCCGTGCAGAAGCTCACAGTTCCCGGCGAGGCGCCAGCCCAACAGGAAACCGGCCACCAGGTTCCAGGGCAGCTTCAGCCAGCGGGGCGCGGGGCTGATACAGCGGCGTATCGCAACGCCGCCACGCATCTCCCGTGCGAGCTGTGTCCGGTCACAACGCGTGGTCGCAACCTCGACCCCGTGTCCGGCGCGCACCAGCGCCTCGGCGAGATCGCGTGCCTGGCATTCCGCCCCTCCGAGATGGGGTGGAAAGTGCTGGATCAGGAAGCCGATCTTCATGCCCGACGGTGCAGCGACAGAAATGGATACACGAGCTGGCGGCCGAGGGTCTTCAGCAGGCCGATCACGCCGTCCTCGCGCTCCACGGGAAAATCCGCGTCGGGAATGCCGGTAGCCGGCCAGATGCGATGTTCGGGGTGCTGGGTGCCGAAAAGCCGGTCCCACACTGAAAACAGGAAACCGAAATTGCAGTCGTGGTAGCGGTGCTCCACGCCATGGTGTACGCGGTGAGACTGCGGAGTGACCAGCAGGTAACGCAGCGGCCCCAGATCCAACCGGACGTTGGCGTGGTAGAACTTCGGGTACAGGGTCTCAATCAGCATCCAGAGAATCACCGCCGGTACACCATTGCCGGTAATCAGCAGCGCAAAGCTGGTGATCAGCGAGGACACCATGCGGTCCACAGGGTGCACCCGGGCGTCAGTGAACAGGTTGAGATCGCGCTGGGAATGGTGCACCGAATGAAACGCCCAGAACAGCGGGACCTTGTGGCGAATCAGGTGGCTGAGCCAGCGGGTGAAGTCCGCCAACAGCACCCCGAGGACGAACTGGGCCGCGGGGTGCCAGTGGGCCACACCGGGTAGCGTCAGGAAGCCCAGGTAATGCGTGTACAACGCCACCACCGCATGCGCCCAGGCACCGAGGAACAGCAGGCGCAGCCCCATCGTCGTGACATACCAGAGCATGTCCTGGCGCAATGCCAGCGAGAGGAACGGTCCAGAAACCACTGGCCACCGGCGCTGCGCCTGCCAGACCAGCGTCAACAGCAGCCAGTAACCCAGGGGCGAATAACGCGCCTTCTCCGGCAGGACATGGTGCGCGAGCGCAGGCAACACATCATTCAACAAGGGCAACGACGACAGGGGCAGCGTCGCCGGAATCAGGCATAGGCCGCCCAGCAGCAGCCAGGCGAGGTGCCATCCCCGTTCTGCCGCGACCACGGCTAACCGGCCAACTCAGTGGAGGCCGGTCGCGGCGCCGACCTGCGCAGCTGGCCGTGCATCACCAACAACAGGAACAGCACGCCCGGCATCAGGTGCAGACCGATCCGCCCTACTGCCGTCTGGCGAATCGCACCGATGGCAAATTCAGTCACCGTGAACAGCCACAGGAACAGCAGGAAGGCGACGCACAGCGCTGTGACCAGTGGACCGGCTGCCACCAGAAGGCCGGGGCGTTGCCACACGGCGAGAGCCACCAGGAGTATCAGATACCACAGCGACATATGCCAATTGCCCAGCACCAGAAAGCTCCTGAGAATACCGGACAAAGCGCCCGGGCGGTATCCCAGGTCAAGGCTGTGCAGCGAATGCCCCGCGACGGTAATGTCCGGCGGGAACAGCCACAGCACCAGAGGCACAGCAACCGCGATGCCGGCTATCGCCAGCAAGACGCGCCGGGCGTCGCGACGCCGCGCGACCCAGAGGCCGGGGAGCAGGGCCAGCATCCAGAAAAAACCTTCATTCTTGATGAGCAAACAGCTCAATGCAGAAAACGCCAGCAGGGGCCACTGCCACCGCTGACCGCCCACACTGCTGTTGTGCAAGGCCATGAGCGCAAGGCCGAAGGCTGTCGCGAGGAACAGGTCTGCATAGCCGGCGAGTGCGACATGGGTGTTGAGCAAGGGGAGCGTCAGCAGGAAAAAGGTGAACACCAGCGCTTCCGGGGCGGATGCTGCCGCCGCCCTGGCCTGACCGAAGAATGCCATGCCCAGGCTGCAGTAGCAGACCAGCCAGGGCAGGTTGATCAGCGCCGGATCCCAGCGCGCCAGCGCCGTGGCCAGCCAGTACTGCCAGAGCGGCACGGTCACCGGGTAATCGGGGTGGTGGTCGGTAAACACGCCCTGTCCGCCCAGCTGCAGCCACGCCTCGTTAGACACGAAGGGAACCAGGCGCTGCCATTCAAACCAGGTGCGCGCCTTGGTCGCCCAGTGCATCGTCGCATCCCAGGGAAACAGCGGGCGCCAGATGACCTCAGCGCCGAGCGACAGCAGGCGCAGGCAGAGTAACGCCAGCAACACGCCGCAGAGCAGACGGATCACCGGCAACGGGCGTGAGTGTGCCACCGGCCTGACGGTCGGAAGTGCCGTTTGCGGCCACCAGCGCAGAGCCACAAGCAACAGCGCGGCGACCCACAGTGGCGACCAGAATCCCAGCGGCAGCCCGCAGGCCGACCACAACCGCAACAGCAGGGGCCAGAACATGAGGCCAGCGAACAGCCCGTAGCCGGCCACCAGCCAGGGCCGGCCGGGCGACGCCGGTATCAGCCGCGCGACCCACTGAACGCCCACCAGCAGCGGCAGGAGCAAAGCGAGCGTCAGGCGCAGCCAGTCCACTCAGCGCACCTCGAACAGGGCAATGCCGCCCACGTCAAGCAGCACCCGCGCCTGCAAACCCGCCAGCACCAGGTCACCAGACTGCGGCTCGCGGCGCAATTCGCTTGGCTGGACCACTACCACATAGTCCCCGCCGTGCAGGGCATCCCCCGGGGGCAGCTCAGGACCATCGCGACGCCAGTACACATTCCGCGGATACAGGTAATAGGCCATACGCATCCCGGCGTAATCGCTGGCACTGGCGACGAAGAATCGGGACTCCAGCGCGGGTACCCGTGTGCGGACCTGTTCGGCAAAGGCCCAGAGCGCGGCGTCTTCGGTCAGCCCGGGGCGGCGCTCGGCCGCCACCCCGGCAAACACCGCTCGGGTTGCCTCCGCCTGTTGCAGGAGGCGCCATTGCCAGGGCAGATCCAGTACCAGCCAGCAGGCCAGCATCCACCCCAACAGAAAACGTGTGCGCCAGCGCCTGAAGCCCAGCAGCCCAACCAGCAGGAAAACCGCGCCGAGCAGCACGTTGGGGGACAGGCCGTGCCACGTCTGCACCACTGCTGCATGAGCGTTGATGGAATACTGCTGCCAGGAACGATAGCCGGTCCAGTCGCTCCACATACCGCGCAGGCGCGACCCCAAGGTGACGGGTTGCCACACAAACGCGCTGAAGGTCAGCCGCGCCCCCGGCCGCCCCTGCACCTGCATGCGGCAGCGCGAATCTGCCAGCTCCCCGGTCCTGGGCGCGGGAAGGGGCAGCTGCAACGTGCCGCCGCTGAAGGGACCGCTCAACACCTCCCTGCGATGCTCTGCGGGCCGCGTCGACAGCCGCTGCAGCGCCACTGCGCTCAGTAGGTCACCTCGATCGACGCGCACATGCAGCAGCTGCGCTGACACCGGGCAGGCGAGGTTCAGGACACCGGTGCCCTGTGCCGACAAGTGCAGGGTGACTGTGTGACCTGTTCGGTCAGGATACTCCGCCGGTATTGCGGTGGCGGAGACCAGAGAAGCGTAAAACAAGCCTGCTGCAAGGCACAGCAGCGGCAGAAACTGCAGAGAGCGCACCCGGCGGTCGTCATCCATCTGGCGCGACCGCCGGAGGATACGCGCTAGATATGGCGCACCTCGCCTATCTCGTATTCGATATCGCCGGCCGGTGCACGGACCACGACGACATCACCCTCCTCTTTGCCGATCAACGCGCGTGCGATGGGCGAGCCAACGGATATCAGGTTGTTCTTCACGTCGGCCTCATCCTCCCCCACGATGCGGTAGGTGACCGTGGCGTCGGTATCGACATTGATCAGGTCGACCGTGACACCGAAGATCACCTTGCCCGTGCGCGCAATCGCGGTCACATCGATCACCTGGGCGTTGGCCAGTTTGCTTTCGATCTCCTGGATACGCCCTTCCGCAAAACTCTGCTGTTCGCGGGCGGCGTGATACTCCGCGTTTTCTTTCAGATCGCCGTGCTCGCGGGCCTCGGCGATGGCCGCGACAATGCGCGGCCGCTCAACACGCTTGAGGCGGTCCAGTTCTTCCCGCAGCAGACGTTCACCGCTGACGGTCATGGGAACTTTACTCATTGCACGATGCTCCTGTGCAGGTCCTGCAGCCTGCGTACCGTTTTGTCCGTCTCCAGTTTCAGGGACATGGTCATCGCTTCCGCTGCCGCCAGCGTGGTGGTGTAGAACACCCGGTGCTGCTCGGCACTGGCGCGAATCGGCGCCGAGTCGGTGGTCGCACGACGCCCTTCAGTAGTGTTGATGATCAGGTCGGCCTCATCGTTCTTGATCATGTCGACGATATGCGGCCGGCCCTCCAGCACTTTATTCACACGCCGCACCTGCAGGCCGGCGTCTTCCAGTGCCTTGGCCGTGCCACTGGTCGCTGCCAGGGTGAAGCCCAGCGCCACCAGTTCACGGGCCACCCGCACTGCGCCGGGTTTGTCGACATCGCGCACGCTCATCAGCGCCATGCCGCTGCGCGGTGGCGGCTCCCCGGCACCCAGCTGGGCCTTGGCAAAGGCGCCGGCGAAGGTGTCACCGGTACCCATCACCTCGCCGGTGGAGCGCATTTCCGGGCCAAGTATGGGATCTACACCCGGGAATTTGTTGAAGGGCAGCACCGCCTCCTTCACCGAGAAGTAGGGAGGGACGATCTCGCGGGTAAAATTCTGCGATGCCAGGCTCTGGCCTGCCATGCAGCGCGCCGCCACTTTCGCCAGTGACACACCGATGCACTTGGATACGAAAGGCACAGTACGCGATGCGCGCGGGTTCACCTCGATCACGTAGATCTCGTCGTCCTGCCAGGCCAGCTGCACGTTCATCAGCCCCTTCACACCCAGCTCCAGCGCCATCTGCCGCACCTGCTCGCGCATGGCATCCTGCACCTCCGGGGCCAGATTGTAGGGCGGGAGGGAACAGGCGGAGTCACCGGAGTGCACGCCGGCCTGCTCGATGTGCTGCATGATGGCGCCGATCACCACCTGCTCGCCATCGCTGACCGCATCGATATCCACTTCAATCGCGGCGCTGAGGAAAGAGTCCAGCAGCACCGGTGCATCGTTGGAAACCTGCACCGCATCGCGCATGTAGCGCAACAGGTCTTCCTCGCGGTAGACGATCTCCATGGCGCGACCACCCAGCACGTAGGACGGGCGCACCACCAGCGGGTAGCCGATACGCGACGCCGCTTCCAGCGCCTCTTCCACGCTGCGCACGGTGGTGTTGGCGGGCTGCCGCAGGCCGAGCTTCTGGATCATTTTCTGGAAGCGCTCGCGGTCTTCCGCGCGATCAATGGCGTCCGGCGTCGTGCCGATAATGGGCACACCGTGGGCCTCCAGGTCGCGCGCCAGCTTCAGCGGGGTCTGCCCGCCGAACTGCACAATAACGCCCTTGGGCCGCTCGAGATCGATAATCTCCAGCACATCTTCCAGCGTCACCGGCTCGAAATACAGGCGATCCGAGGTGTCGTAGTCGGTGGAGACCGTCTCCGGGTTACAGTTCACCATGATGGCTTCATAGCCATCCTCGCGCATCGCGAGTGCCGCGTGCACACAGCAGTAGTCGAATTCGATGCCCTGGCCGATGCGGTTCGGTCCGCCACCCAGCACCAGGATCTTGTCGCGATCGGAGGGCGCGGCTTCGCATTCCTCCTCGTAGGTGGAATACATGTAGGCCGTGGCGGAGGTGAATTCCGCAGCACAGGTATCCACCCGCTTATAGACCGGACGGATACCCAGCGCGTGCCGGTGCTTGCGCAGCTCGCGCTCGCTCACGCCCAGCAGCACCGCCAGGCGGGCGTCGGAGAAGCCCTTGCGCTTGAGGCGGAACATGCGCTCGCGGTCAATATCCAGCAGGGCCACGGGCTTCAGTGCGTCCTCGGTGGCGATGATGTCCTCGATCTGCACCAGGAACCAGGGGTCCACGCCGGTGTACTGATACACCTCATCGACGGTCATGCCGGCGCGAAAGGCGTCACCGATGTACCAGATGCGATCCGCTCCGGGGTTGGTCAACTCTGACACCAGCTCTTCGCGCAGGTCCGGGTTGTCCACGTCGATCCTGTGCTCAAAGCCCGCTGAACCCACTTCCAGCCCGCGCAGCGCCTTCTGCAGGGACTCCTGGAAGGTGCGCCCGATCGCCATCACCTCGCCCACCGACTTCATCTGGGTGGTCAGACGCGGATCTGCGGCGCCGAACTTCTCGAAGGCGAAGCGCGGAATCTTGGTAACCACGTAGTCGATCGCCGGCTCGAAAGAAGCCGGTGTGACGCCGCCGGTAATGTCGTTCTGCAGCTCATCCAGCGTGTAGCCAATGGCCAGCTTGGCCGCCACCTTGGCGATGGGGAAACCGGTGGCCTTGGAGGCCAGCGCCGAGGAGCGCGACACCCGGGGGTTCATCTCGATAATGACCATGCGCCCGGTTTTGGGGTCGATACCGAACTGCACGTTGGAACCGCCGGTCTCCACGCCGATTTCACGCAACACCGCCAGCGAGGCGTTGCGCATGATCTGGTATTCCTTGTCGGTCAGGGTCTGCGCCGGCGCCACCGTGATGGAGTCACCCGTGTGCACGCCCATGGCGTCGAAGTTCTCGATGGAGCAGACGATGATGCAGTTGTCGTTCTTGTCGCGCACCACCTCCATTTCATACTCTTTCCAACCGATCAGGGATTCGTCAATCAGCAGCTCCTTGGTCGGCGACAGGTCCAGGCCGCGGGTACAGATCTGCTCGAACTCGTCACGGTTATAGGCGATACCACCGCCCGAGCCACCCATAGTGAAGGAGGGGCGGATAATGCAGGGGAAGCCGATCTGGTCCAGCACCTGGAAAGCCTCTTCCATGCTGTGGGCCAGCGCCGCGCGGGGAGTTTCGAGGCCGATGCGCTTCATGGCCAGGCCAAACAGCTGGCGGTCCTCGGCCTTGTCGATGGCTTCCTTGGTCGCACCGATCATCTCCACACCGAACTTTTCCAGCACACCCTCGCGCGCCAGATCCAGTGCGCAGTTCAACGCGGTCTGTCCGCCCATGGTGGGCAATATCGCGTCCGGGCGCTCTTCTTCGATAATCCGCGCCACGGTCTGCCAGACAATGGGCTCGATGTAGGTGGCATCCGCCATCGACGGGTCGGTCATGATGGTGGCCGGGTTGGAGTTCACCAGGATGACCCGGTAATACTCCTCGCGCAGCGCCTTGCAGGCCTGGGCTCCGGAATAGTCAAACTCACAGGCCTGGCCGATGACGATGGGGCCTGCGCCGAGGATCAAAATGCTCTGGATGTCGGTTCTCTTGGGCATGGCGGTTCAGCGGCTCCCGGTTCTGGCGGTCATCAAGGCGATGAAATGGTCAAACAGTGGGGCGGCATCGTGCGGACCCGGGCTGGCCTCCGGGTGCCCCTGGAAGCCGAAAGCGGCCTTGTCGGTGCGGTGGATACCCTGCAAGGTGCCGTCGAACAGCGATTTGTGGGTGACCCGCAGCGTGCCCGGCAGGCCGGCCTCATCCACCGCAAACCCGTGGTTCTGGCTGGTGATCAGCACCGTGCCGTCATCGAGGTTCTGCACCGGGTGGTTCGCGCCGTGGTGCCCGTGACCCATTTTCAGGGTCCGGGCGCCGCTGGCCAGTGCCAGCAGCTGGTGTCCCAGGCAAATACCGAACACCGGTATGTCGGTCTCGAGAATGTCGCGGATGGCAGTGATGGCGTAGTCGCAGGGCTCGGGGTCGCCCGGACCGTTGGACAGGAACACCCCGTCCGGTTGCAGGGCAAGCACCTCGCTGGCCGGAGTTTGCGCCGGCACCACCGTGAGGCGGCAGCCGCGGTCGACCAGCATGCGCAGGATGTTGCGCTTGACGCCGTAGTCGTAAGCCACCACGTGCCAGGGCAGTTCCGTGTCGGGCCGTTCGCTGTAACCAGAGCCCAGTACCCAGCTGCCCTCGCGCCAGGTGTAGCGCGCGTCCACACTGACTTCCTTCGCCAGGTCCATGCCCTTGAGCCCGGCAAACCCGCGCGCCCGGGCCAGAGCCGCGGCTTCATCCACCTGTTCACCGGCCATGATGCAGCCGTTCTGTGCGCCCTTGTCGCGCAGTATGCGGGTCAGGCGCCGGGTGTCGATGTCGGCAATGCCCACAATATTGCGCCGCCGCAGGTAACTCTGCAGGTCTTCCTGATTGCGGTAATTGCTCGCCATCAGGGGCAGATCCCGAATCACCAGCCCCGCGGCCCAGATCGCGGAGGATTCCTCGTCTTCCGCGTTAGTCCCGGTGTTGCCGATGTGGGGGTAGGTCAGGGTGACAATCTGGCGCGCGTAGGAGGGATCCGTGAGGATCTCCTGGTACCCGGTCATCGCGGTGTTGAACACCACCTCACCAACGGAGGCACCATCCGCTCCAATCGCCACACCTCTGAAAACGGTGCCATCTTCAAGGGCCAAAAGGGCTGGGCTGGACAAGAACACCTCCAAGATTCAGCGGCGAACCTTTGCTGCGCGCGCTGAAAAAAAGCGAGATGGGGGACACCACATCTCGCTTTTTCTCATAGAATCAGCTCTGGTTACTCGCAGATAAAACCGATGCCAGGAGCGCGGCCCGGGCATATGAAAACTGGGGCAGAATTGTAGGGGATACCCCCGCCCCTGTCCAGCAAACACCGCGGCGATGCGCCGCCCGCCTGCCGTCGGCCGGTGCCTTACTGGCCGGCACTGCGTCGCGACCACAACATGCAGCCCAGGCTCGCGAATGCACAGGCCGCGATACAGGCAACCACGCTCAGCAGCGCCTCGGGCAGCAGGTTGCTCAGGGCGCTCGCCGCGCCGCCCAGGCCGAACTGGGTGGCACCCATCACCGCAGCCGCTGAAGCGGCACTGCGCGGGAAGGATTCCAGATAGCAGGCCTGGATGTTCGGGCTGATCGCGCCCAGCATGCCGGCGTACACCATCATGGCGGGCAGAAACGCCTGCACCGGCCCATCAAGCAACACAATCAGCAGCAGCGCAAGACCGCTGGCGGCCTGCACCCAGGTAGCCGCCACCATGATCTGACGCGGCTGCAAGCGGTTCAGGAGCACCCGATTGGCCAGGTTACAGGCAAAAATTGCCACAATGTTGCAGGCGAACAGGCCGGTGAAGGCCGCCCGGGACTGGGCAAAATGCCCGAGGTAGATATACGAGGCATAGGTGACGAATATGATCAGGCCGCCGAAGGAGGCCGTCTGCCAGAAGATGTACGGCCGCGCACTGCGGGTTTGCAGCACCCCGAGGTAGCGCGCCAGAAACCCGAGGCCATCAGCGCCCCCGGGTGGCCTGTGCGGCCCGCGAAACACCGTGGCCTGCAGCAGTGGCAACAGGAACAGGGCATAGGCGCCGAGGAACAGGAACACCAGTCCCCAATCTCCCACCTGCAGCAGCAGGGCGCCGATTGCCGGCGCAATAGCCGGTGCCACAATGGCAACCATGCCAATCATTGAAAACAGTTTGGCGGCCTGCACACCCTGCACTCGATCGCGCACCAGGGCCGGGACCGATACACCAATCCAGCCACCACCGATAGACTGCAACAGACGCCCCCAGAGCAGCGCTTCCAGCGACGCCACCTGTGCCAGCGCAAAGCTGGCCAGCGCAAATACGGCCAGTCCGGTCGCCAGCACGCGCCGGCGGCCGTAGCGGTCCGACAGGGCGCCACCGGTCAGCTGCCCCACGGCGAAGCCCATCATGTACACCGAAATGCTGAGCGACACATCGTGAATGGTGACGCCCAGTGCTGCCGCAATCAGGGGAAACGCGGGCAGGTAGGTATCAATGGCGAAAGGCCCCAGCATCATCGTGAAGCCGAGGGCGAATATCACCGGAAGCGAAATACCTGAAGCCTGGTTCATAAAGATGGTGGGGAGTCCTGATAGCGTCCGCTCTGCGGGGGGCGCATAGTGTAGCGCAGATGACGGCCCCGGCGGCGCAGTACCGGGCCCGCTGGTCTGCCGCGCCGGAAAAAACAGTTGCGCTGCACCCCGGGTTTTCTATGATGTGGCGCTCACACTGGACAACAGGACCGTTCCCGACATGACCTACAGCAGCGGAAAAACCGCCGTGATCACCGGCGCTGGCTCCGGTATCGGGCGCGCCCTGGCGCAGCAACTCAACCGCGAGGGCTGCACCCTGTTTCTGAGCGATATCGACGCCGCGGGCCTGGCAGACACCGTCGCGGGGCTGGAGCGGTCAGATGTGCCGGTACAGCAACAGTGCGTGGACGTCGCCGACAAGCAGGCAATGGACGCCTGGGCCGCCGCCATCGCTGCGCAACAGCCCGCGGTGGACATCGTGATCAACAATGCCGGCGTGGGCTACAGCGACCGAGTCGACGCCTGTGACTATGCCAACGTGCAGTGGCTGATGGGCATCAATTTCTGGGGGGTTGTCCACGGCACCATGGCCTTCCTGCCCCTGCTCAGGCGCGCGACCCAGGGCCACCTGGTCAACATTTCCTCCATATTCGGCATGATTGGTGTGCCGACGCAGTCCGCCTACAACGCCTCCAAGTTCGCCGTGCGCGGCTACACCGAGGCCCTGCGCCTGGAAATGCAGGGCAGCAACGTGCACGTGTGCTGCGTGCACCCCGGCGGCGTCGGCACCAACATTGCCCGTCGCAGCCGCGGCGGCGGTGCCGACGTCACCGAGGAGGACAAGGCCGCGATGTTCGCACAGCATGTGCGCACCAGCGCAGAGTCGGCCGCGGCGCAGATCGTCCGTGCCGTGGAAAAGCGGCAGCCGCGCCTGCTGATCGGCAACGACGCCAGGTTCATCAATCTGCTGACGCGCCTGTTTCCCGTCAGCTATCCCCGTTTTATGCCGGGCCTGGGCAAGATCGGACAGGACAGCGCTTGAGCGCATCCGGGCGGAAGGTGCCATGACCACGAGCAGGCTCTCTGGCGGGCAGTTGACCGTGCTCATTCTGGCCCTGATGGCAACCGGCATGGGCCAATCGCTGGTGTTTGCGATACTGGCCCCATTGGGCCGCGAAGTCGCGCTCGCGGAACTGCAGATCACCTCCATTATCGCCATCTCGGCACTGGTGTTCGCCCTCGCCTCTCCACACTGGGGCCGCCTGAGTGACCGGGTAGGCCGCAAACCCATCATCATCACCGGCCTGCTGGGTTACACCGTGGGCACGCTGGTCTTTACCAGCGTGTTCTCTCTCGGACTGGCCGGTATTCTGGGCGGCACCCTGCTCTACGCCGTGGCGCTGCTGGCGCGCTGCGGACAGTCAGTCGTGATGTCTGCCACCAACCCCGCCACAACGGCCTATGCCGCAGACAACAGCGGGCCGGAGCACCGCACGCGAACCATGGCGCGCCTGGGAACCGCCAACAGCATGGGCACTATCCTGGGCCCCGCAGTGAGTGGCGCTCTGGCGACCTTCGGCCTGCTGGCACCGCTGTATTTTGCCGCGGCGCTGGCGGCCTCAGCGGCACTGCTGGTGTGGCGACAATTGCCGAAAACGCCGCGCCGCGAACGTGTCCCGCGACACCTGCGCATACGCCTGCGCTTTACCGACCGGCGGGTGCGCCACCTGCTGGCCACCGCCGTCGGGCTGTTCGTGGGCTTTTCCGGGATCCAGCAGACACTGGGCTTCACGCTGCAGGACAAACTGGCGCTGAACGGCATCCAGACCGCACAGATGACCGGCGCAGCGCTAATGGTGTCGGCCCTGTTCACCTTCCTGGTGCAGATTACGGTGATGCAACGGGTGAAACTGGAACCGGGGCAATTCATTCGCCTGGGCCTGCTGGCGATGCTCTGCGGCGCCGCCATCCTGGCCAGTGCCGATCATTTTCCGCTGCTGGCGCTGGGTATGGCCTTCCTCGGCACCGGCCTGGGCCTGACCATGCCCTCCGTTTCCGCAGGCGCATCACTCGCGGTGTCCGCCGAGGAACAGGGTTCGGTGGCCGGGCTGGTCGCTGCCTGCCCCGCGATCGGCTTTGTTGCCGGGCCACTGTGCGCCGGCGCGCTGTACCAGATACACCCCACCCTGGCGCCGCTGTTCAGCGCCAGCGTGTTTTTCGTGGTGCTGATGCTGCTGGTGCAGCGGGAACGGCGCGGGAGTGCAGTAAACTAGCCGAGATCGACAGGCAGGAACGCATCACCCAGCACAGTCTTGCCATCCAGGCTGCGCACCGCAAGGCCCTGCCCCAGCACCCACTGCCGACTGTAGGCCGTGTGCCCCACATGGGTGCCCGAGCACAGCGAAAGCGCCGCTTCCGCCATCATCTCCACAGGCTCCGCCCAGTCGGGGAACTGGCGGGCGATATCGCGTACATACTCGGCGCCCGGCGTCAGCACAATGCTCTCCGGTGCCAGCGTGTTGACGTAGATATTCTCCGGCGCGAGTTCGTGCGCCAGCCCCTCACTGTAGCGGTTCAGCGCCGCCTTGCTGGCCCCGTAGGCGGCAATCACCAGCGCACTTTCGCGGGTATGACGGTAGGGCACCACCGGCTGCTGCACCGTGGCACTGCTGATGCTCAGGATCCAACCCCGCCCACGCTCGCGCATGCCTGGCAGGGCCTGGGCTGCCAGCTCCACGGGCACATTGACGTTCAGGTCGAACATCTGGTTGCGCTGCTCGGTGTTCACCCGGCTGGGCATGTCGGCGCGCTGCATGGCGGCATTGTTCACCAGAATATCGATCGGCCCGAAATGTGTGGCGGCACGCTGCACCAGATCTGCCCGGGCCTCTGTGTCAAGCAGGCTGCAGACCTCCGCCGCCGCGCGTCCGCCCGCGGCGTTGATCTCCGCCACGGCCTCCTCCAGGGTGCCGGGCAGATTGCCGTGTGCGCCCAGGCGTGATGCCACCAGGACCACCGCCGCGCCCTCCGCCGCAAAGCGGGTTGCTATGGCTCGTCCGATACCGCGACTGGCACCGGTAATCAGCGCCGTCTTGCCTTTAAGTTGTCCCATCACAGGCTCCTTTGTGTTGTTATCGATTATCAATACTGACGGTAGCGCCGCTGCACATGCCGATGACGCAGCAGCCGCTGTGCAGCGCGCTCCTCAGGGCCGACCCTGCGTGCATGCGGCAGGTGCTCGCTGATGGCATCGAACGCCACCAGCGTCACCTTCAGCTGCGGCCACTCCTCCTTCGGCGGGGGCTCCGGATACGTCCAGCGCATGCTGGTATAGCCGTGCGGGACCCCGGTGGTACTGACCCAGTTGGCCACACCCGGGTCACGGTGGCAAACCACCCAACGCCGGGCGCCATCGGGGTCGGTTTCGACGAAGTGGGCGTTGATATTACTGGGATAGCTCTCGAAATCGAGGGATTCTCCCCACAGATTAGCGAGGTGGAAACCGAGAAAGTGTGGCTCCACCGGGGTGCGGGTTTCGATAATCAGCGCCTGGTCGTCATCCAGCAGATAGGTACCACCGGCGTAGATATTGCTGCTCTGCCCGCCGCCCGTGGCCAACCCCAGCGCGTTCGGCGGGTTCATGTCGTTCACCGGCATGAACGGCTTGTCCAGGCCCATGCGCTCACTGAGGCCACCCGGTACCTGGCCGTAGGTCTCCAGCGTGATCGCGTTGAAAGCGTTCCAGAAATGCACCTGGTTGCGCGCGATACGACCCACCTCACGCAGCATCTGCAAAGCAGCAGCCGGGTCTATCGGTGGACGCGGCTCCTGCTCACAGCCGATGCGCAGGATTTCCAGGTCCAGGAGATCCTGGTTTTCCCAGTCGTGAAACAGCTCGCGGCAGGTGAGGAAGCGACCAACGTGTTCCACACCACGGCTGCTGCGCTTGCTGAGGATAAAATTGCCCGTGTATCCGTCGGGTTTCTCCGGGGCGATCAGAATATCGAAGCTGCCGTCCTCCGCCACTTGCAGCGCCGTGCTGTCCAGGGTGCCGGTGTTGATGCGGGTGCCCGGGGTCATTTCCGACAGCTCACCGCTGTCGCCCGCGTAGCCGCTGGCCAGCTCGAAAATCACGTACTGCGGGGCCGTCCTGCCCGGCGCGGCGGGCTCCCCGCGCCAGTGTCGGGTGTCAGCCGCGCGGCCGCGAATGCGATAGCTGTGATTGCCGTCGATCTCCACGCCCAGGTAAACCGCGTCAGCGTTATCGATCGTTGAACGGTTCATGGGCTGGATGGCGCGGCGAAACCGCGGGTACAGTGGATCGCCCAGGGCGCGCTCAATGCCGGCGAGCATGAAGCCCAGCACATAGCGGTAGCCCTCCGCCAGATTGCGGTCGCTGGGGGGCGGCGGATACAGCGCTGGATCATCGATGGCATCGCGCGCCTCCTGGAAGCCCTGGATCATGTCATCGAAGGCCTGGCGCAGTGCTGCGCGGGTGGCGTGGTTGCTGTCTTGCTGGGACATGTCCTGTTCCTCTTATGACGGAGTGGAAACACTTTCCTGTGTACTGGTGGGCCATGCATACCGTGCGTAGAAGTCAGCGAGGCGCTCCTCGAGCAGCTCCCGCGACAGGGCGTAGTCCCCAAGGCTGTATTCGAATTTGGAATGATGGCTCTTTTCACGTTCCGCATTGGCCTGCAGGAACGCGTCGAATTCCGGGCTCACCGTCATGCCCAGGGCCTGGTAGGCGGCGTGCACCGTCTCCCGCGGATGTGCTGTCAGCTCGCGGTAGTCCACTACGGCGCGGAGCGTGTCCGGGTGCGCGGCCAGCTGCCGGGCAGGATTGTGGAAGCTCTCGAAGGAGGTTTCCAGCAACAGGTCCAGGGAGCGCGCGTAATCCTCCGCGCGCCAGCCCTTGCTCTTCCAGGAAATCTCCACCAGCTTGAGCAGGCTGGGCACGCACTCGGCCGGGTCCCGCACCATGACGACGATACGTGCATCCGGGAAGTATTCGATCAGCGAAGCCACCCAGCCGCTCATCACCGGATTCTTGCTCAGGTGCACACGGTCTCCGCCATTGAGCAGGAGCTGACGCTTGATCAGCTCCCGGTAATGGTGCATCCAGCGCCGGCGTTTGGCGGGCATCTGATCCAGATGGAACAGGTCCAGCACATCCATCACTGGCAGGTCCGTCGCCCACTGCTGGGTCACGAAGGCCGCACGCATGGCGAACTGGTCTTCCTCTGAAGTCCACAGACTCATATTGTGAATATGGCGAAACGGACCGAAGGTCTTGTCATCCCAGGCCTTGATCCGTCGATACAGGGCGCCGCCCAGCAGACCACTGTCCACGGCACCCAACCAGCGAATGACCCGCTTCTGCAACAGCGACGGGAACAGTGTTTCCCAGTAGAGGAAATAGCTGAAGCGCTCGCCATCCGCCGACAGTAGGCGATGCATGAGCGTTGTGCCACTGCGCGCATGCCCCACAATGAACACCGGCGTGACGACGCGCTGAGTCCACAGCCGGGGGAAGAAGATGTAATCGAGTAGAAAACACAGGGTATTGAACAGAGTGGCGAGCGGCGTGACCAGCAGCAGGCGCAGCAGCAGGCGACGGCGTCCAGGCCACTGTTTCAACCCCCAGACATGGCGCAGCAGGCGCCGGTAGTAATCAAAATCGAAATACATGGTGTGCCTTGCCCAACGTCAGGAATACAGTACTCTAGCCGCTTGGGGGCCGCTGGCAACTGCGGTTTCCAGCGCCGAAGACAGAATACAACCTATTGTTTTTAGAGCGTTTTTAAAGCCATACAGGATACGCATGCACAGACCCTTACATTTTTCACCACAGGCGCAGTGCTGTGCCCGGTAACGAGCTGCCCGCCCCGCGCAAACGCCCGCGCCAGCAGCGCTCCCGCGCGCTGGTCGAGGCCATCCGCGAAGCCTGCCTGAAAATTCTTGAGGAAGAGGGCCCCGACCGGCTGACCACCGCGCGCATCGCCGACGTGGCGGGGGTGAACATTGCCTCCCTGTACCAGTATTTTCCGAACAAGGAAGCGGTGCTGGCGGAGGTCTACGAAGAGCGAATGGTGGAACTGCTGGCGCAAACCGAAGGCGAGTTCGCGCGCATCCATGCACTGACCGACCAGGGGCTGGAGGCAACGCTTGCGGCGATCATCGAGCTCGAGGCCACACTGCTGCTGCAGCTCTACCGCATGTACCCGGATTTCTACCTGCAGTACCAGCAGAGCCTGGACATCCGTTCGCGGGTCAACGAGTTGACCCAGTCACTGTCCAATCCGTCGTGGGAGCAATGGTTCCCGGGCTTCCTGCGCCGGCACCGCGCACAACTGCGGGCAGGGAACATCGATCAGATGGCGTTCATCGCCCGCCGCAGCCTCGATGCCTGTCTGCAATCCGCACTGGCAGAGCGCCCGCAGGCGCTGGAGGACCCGGCGTTCCGCAGGGAATTGCTCAGCCTTCTGCTGCGTTACCTGTTGCAGTAGCCTAACCCGACGTGCCCGGCGCGCTCGCTCCAGGATCAACCCCTACGCAACTTGTCCAACGCCACCCGCAAGTCTTCGGGTATGGGCACCGACCGGTTGCTGGCCCGGTCCACGAAGACATGCACGAAATGCCCGTGGGCCAGCGCCTCCTGCTCACCCTCGCGAAATATGGCAATACCGTATTGCACTGAACTGTTGCCCAACCGGTCCACCCGCAACCCGCCTTCAATCGCCTCCGGGTAGCTGGCCGGGGCATGGTAGTCACAACCGGACTGCACCACGTAGCCGACCACCCTGCCATCGTTGATATCCAGCCCGCCCTCCTCGATCAGGTACCGGTTGGCCACCGAGTCGAAGTAGGAGTAATAGACCACATTGTTGATGTGGCCGTAGGTGTCGTTGTCGGACCAGCGGGTGCTGATGGGGTAGAACACAGCGTAGGCATCACGCCCGGGACGTTTGCTCATGCGCCCTCTCCATAGGCCGCGCGATAGATCGCCAGCGCATCCTCTTCACTCACCTCACGGGGATTGTTCACCAGCAAGCGCTGCTGCTGCATGGCCTCCGCCGCCAGCATCGGCAGGTCTGCCGCCGGCACTCCGGCATCCGCCAGCGTGGCGGGCAGGCCCACGTCGGCAATCAGCTGCTGCAGGGCCTGCACCAGTGCGGCGGCGCTGCCCGTGGCGGCCGGCACGATGATCTCGGCAAGTTCTGCATACAGCGTCTCGGCTGTCGGCATGTTGTAGGCCAGCACAGAGGGCAATACCAGCGAGTTACTGAGACCGTGGGGAATGTGGTAGTGCCCCCCCAGCGGATAGGCCAGCGCATGCACTGCAGCGACCGGGGCGTTGGCAAATGCCTGCCCCGCAAGGCAGGCGCCCAGCAGCATGGCCGCACGGGCCTCCCGGTTGGCCCCGTCGCTGACGGCCGTGCGGATGTTGGCTGCCAGCAGCCGCAGCGCCTCGCGCGCCAGGATATCTGACAACGGGTTCTTCTTGAGTTTGGACGTGTAGGCTTCGATGGCATGCACCATGGCATCAACGCCAGTCATGGCCGTCACCCGCGGCGGCAGGCCCAGCGTCAGGTCGGCGTCGAGCAGCGCAATATCCGGCAAGAGAACGGGCGAGGACACACCGGCCTTGGTTGTCTCACCGGTGGTGATGACCGCGACAGGCGTCACCTCGGAGCCGGTGCCTGCGGTCGTCGGCACCAGGATCAGGGGCAGACGCCCACCACTGACCTGATCAACACCGTACAAGGCGCGCAAAGGCTGCGATCCTGCGAGCAGCACCGCCACCACCTTGGCGACGTCCATGGAGCTGCCCCCGCCTACCGCGATCACACCATCGACGTCAGCGCTGCGACCCCGAGCAGCCGCCGCCTCAACGGTGGCCTCCGGCGGGTCCTCACGCACCTGGTCGTAGAGCGTAACCTGCACGCCGGCCGCTTCCAGCGCTGCCTGCACGGGCTGCACCAGACCGATTGCCAGCAAGCCGGGATCAGTCACCAGCAAGGGCCGGCGGATGCCCAGGCTCCGGCAACGCTCAGCCAGCGCCAGCGCGCTACCCGGCTGGCACACCAGCTGCGGCACGGTGTTGAAGACGAAGGGCTGCATCCTGTACTCCTACAGCGTGAGAATCACCTTGCCGCGCGCCCGTCGTTCCATCATGCAGGCGTAGGCGGCCTCATAGTCCTCCAGCGCAAACAGATCGGTCACCACCGGCTTCAGTTTACCCTCGGCAAACAGTGCCCAGAGCTCATGGATGTTCTGCAGATTCACCTCGGGCTCCTCGCCCATGAAGCGGCCCCAGAATACACCCACAATCGAACAGCCCTTGAGCAGCGTCAGGTTGAGCGGGATGCTTGGAATGGGGCCGCTGGCGAAACCAATCACCAGGTAACGACCCTTCCAGGCCATACTGCGCAGGGCGGGTTCCGCGTAGTCACCGCCGACCGGATCGTACACCACATCCACACCCTTGCCGCCGGTCAGCTCTTTCAGCGCGTCCTTGAGCGATACGTCGCTGTAGTTGATCAGTTCGTCGGCACCGAGTTGCTTGCACAGCGCCAGCTTCTCGTCGGTGCTCGCAGCCGCAATCACCCGCGCACCCATCAACTTGCCCAGCTCGACCGCCGTCGTGCCGACTCCACCCGCCGCACCCAGCACCAGGAGGGTTTCGCCCGGCTGCAGGTTGGCGCGCTGCTTGAGCGCGTGGTAGGAGGTGAAATAGGTGATCGCAATACCGGCAGCCTGCTCAAAGCTCAGGCCCTCAGGCATGGGAAACACGCTGTGCTGGTTCGCTGCAATGCGCGAACAGAACGCACCGTGTGCCCCCATGGAGATCACCTTGTCACCGGGCTTCAGGCGTTTGACCTTGCTGCCCACGGCCGCGACCACGCCCGAGCACTCGCCCCCGGGGATGAAGGGCAGATCGGGTTTGGTCTGGTACTTGTTCTGGATGATCAGCACGTCGGGGAAGTTGAGCCCCGCCGCCTTGACATCAATCAGCACATCGTCGTCGCCCATTTCGGGGTCGGGCCACGCGGTCTCCAGAGACAGTTTATCGGGCAGTCCGTGCTCCTTGCAGACAATCGCTTTCATATCACAGCACCTCGAACAGGCCGGCAGCACCCATGCCGCCGCCGACGCACATAGTGATCACCACATATTTCACCCCGCGCCGTTTGCCTTCCAGCAGGGCGTGGCCAATCATCCGCGAACCGCTCATACCGTAGGGGTGACCGATGGAAATCGCGCCACCGCTGACGTTGAGCTTCTCGTTATCGATTCCCAGCCGGTCGCGGCAGTACAGCACCTGCACGGCAAAGGCTTCATTGAGCTCCCACAGGCCGATATCATCCACCGACAGGCCGTGCTGCTTGAGCAGCTTGGGCACGGCGAAGACCGGGCCGATGCCCATTTCGTCCGGTTCACAGCCGGCCACCGCGATACCACGGTACAGGCCCAGTGGCTGCAGGCCCTCCTGCTCTGCCAGTTTGGCGTCCATCAGCACCTGTGCAGATGAGCCGTCGGAGAGCTGCGACGCGTTACCCGCAGTGATGGTGCCGCCTTCAATCACCGTTTTCAGGCCGGCGAGACCTTCCGCGGTTGTCGCGCGCACACCCTCGTCCGCACTCACCGTGGCCTCCGCCTCGGACTGCTCCCCGGTTTCCTTGTTCCACACGATGCGCTTGCACGTGACCGGCACCAGCTCCGCCTCGTAGCGGCCGTCGGCATAAGCCTCGGCAGTGCGCTGCTGTGACTGCAGTCCATACTCATCCATGGCTTCACGGGAAATATCATAGCGCTTGGCCACCACTTCCGCGGTTTGCAGCATGGGCATGTGGATATTGGGATGCATAGCCATGAGTTCTTCGTCGACCATCCGGTGCAGGTTCATGTGCTCGTTCTGCACCAGCGAGATGGATTCCAGCCCGCCACCCACAACACAGCTCATACCGTCGTACATGATCTGCTTGGCCGCCGTCGCCACGGCCATCAGGCCGGAGGAGCACTGCCGGTCAAGGGTCATGCCGGAGACGGTGACCGGCAGGCCGGCACGCAGCGCAATCTGCCGTGCCACGTTGGAGCCCGTGGCGCCCTGCTGCAGGGCGCTGCCCATGATCACGTCGTCCACCCGGGCGGGATCAATGCCGGCGCGACGCACGGCCTCGGCCACGGAGGCAGCGCCCAGGCTGGCGCCACCAAGGTTGTTAAAACCGCCCCGAAACGCCTTGGCGATCGGCGTACGGGCAGTGGCGACAATTACGGCTTCTTTCATAATGTTCTCCCGGGGCATAACAGACGCGCGCCCCTGTTGTGTGAAGGGGGCGTATCAATCGAGTTTGATGCCGAGGTTTTCCGCGGCTTTGCCCACCATCTTGATGCTTTGCTCAAAGCCCGCGGTGAGCTCACGCTCGCCTTCCCGGCTGCTGATTTCGTCCCAGTGTGCGGCAATGCCCTCCGGCGTCTGCTCTTCAACCGGCAACCAGGCACCTTCGGTTTCCACGATACGCGACACGGCAAAGGCGCCGGCACCCGCCGCGAGGATGGTGCGGTTCGGTGCGTCTTCACTGACCAGGTAAAGCACCGCCGGGGTGACGGTTTCCGGCGTCAGCAGTTCAAAGGCTTTCTCCGGCAGCAACCCCTCTGTCATGCGCGTACCCGCGGTGGGTGCCAGTGCGTTGACCCGGATGTTGTACTTGGCGCCTTCCTGCACCAGCGTATTCATCAGCCCGATCACACCCATTTTCGCGGCGCCGTAGTTGCTCTGACCAAAGTTGCCGTAGAGACCACTGGAGGACGTGGTGACCACAATGCGGCCGTAGGATTGATCGCGCATAATGTCCCACACCGCCTTGGTGCAGTTCACGGTGCCCATGAGGTGCACGTCGAGTACCAGCTGGAAATCATCCAGCCCACCCTTGGTAAAGCTTTTGTCGCGCAGGATGCCGGCATTGTTGACCAGAATGTCCACGCGGCCCCACTTCTCCATGGCCTGCTGCACCATGCCTTCCACTTCGGCGTATTGCGCCACGTTGGCGCCGTTGGCAATCGCTTCGCCACCGGCCGCTTCAATCTCGGCGACCACCGCGCGTGCCGCGTCGCTGGAGGCACCAGTACCATCCTTTGCACCACCCAGGTCGTTCACCACCACCTTGGCGCCGCGGGCGGCCAGTGCGATGGCGTGACAGCGGCCCAGCCCCTGGCCCGCTCCGGTGACAATGGCGACCTTACCGTCATAGCGAATACTCATCACTCTACTCTCCCTTCATTCAATCAATGTCGTGTGCCCGCCCAGCGGGCACGTCAATTCAGCCCGCAACCACCATGGACAGCCATTCAGCGATCAGTGCGGGGTTGTCCTCGCCCTCGATCTCGACCGAAATGGCCTGCTTGATCAGGAACCGGTTGCCGTCCTTCGGCTGCACATCCACAATCTCGACGTGCGCGCGTACACGCTTGCCGGCGCGCACCGGCGTCAGGAAACGCACCTTGTCGAAGCCGTAGTTGATACCCATCAGCACTTTCTCGGGCATGATCCCGACACCCTCGCACATCTTCACCAGCATGGAGAGCGTGAGAAAACCGTGTGCAATCGTGCCACCAAAAGGCGTTTGCGCGGCTTTTTCTTCATCGATGTGAATGAACTGGTGATCCTCGGTGACATCGGCAAACGCGTTGATGCGGTCCTGGCCCAGGGTAACCCAGGGGCCGGGCTCCAGCTTCAGGCCCTTCTGGTTCACCATTTCGCTGTTGGGAACGACTTTCATGGTCATGTGTATGTCCTTGCGGTTACGTGTATCGGTTGTGAAATCTGCCAGGGCTTGACCCTCAGCCGTCGCGGAAAGTCGCGTTGACCTCCTGTTGCTCCATGTAGCGCCTGAGCTCGTTACGGCCCACCACCATGCGATGCACCTCGTCCGGGCCGTCCGCCAGGCGCAGGGTGCGCTGGCCCATGTACATGGTGGCCAGCGGCGTATCCTGGGAGACGCCGAGTGCACCGTACATCTGGATTGCCTGGTCGACAATGCGAATGGAGATATTGGGCACCGCGGTCTTGATCATGGAGATCCAGATCCGGGCTTCCTTCGGGTCCACGTTATCCATCATCCACGCGGTTTTCAGGGTGAGCAGGCGGGCCATTTCGATATCCATGCGCGCGTTGGCGATGATATCGACATTGCCGCCGAGACGCGCCAGAGGCTTGCCAAACGCCGTGCGGGAAACCGCGCGCTCACAGAGGAGCTGGAGCGCCTTCTCCGCCGCCCCGATGGCACGCATGCAGTGGTGAATACGACCGGGGCCCAGCCGCCCCTGGGAGATCTCGAAACCGCGGCCCGGCCCCAGGATCATGTTTTCCTTGGGTACCCGAACGTTGGTGTAGCGCTGGTGCATGTGGCCGTGGGGCGCATCGTCCATGGAAAACACGTTCATCGCGCGCAGGTTCTCTACGCCGGGCGTATCCATGGGCACCAGTATCTGGGACTGCTGCAGGTGCTTGGGCGCATCGGGATCGGTCTTGACCATCACAATCATGATCTTGCAGCGCGGGTCACCGGCGCCGGAGATATAGTGCTTCTCGCCGTTGATGACCCACTCGTCACCGTCAAGCACCGCGGATGTGCTGATATTGGTGGCATCCGATGAGGCCACGCCGGGCTCGGTCATGGCGTAGGCGGAGCGAATCTCGCCATTCAGCAGCGGCTCAAGCCACTCGCGTTTCTGCGCCTCGCTGCCGTACTTGTGCAGCACCTCCATGTTGCCGGTGTCCGGGGCGGCACAGTTGAACACCTCGGCGGCGATATGCGACTTGCCCATTTCCTCGGCAAGATAGGCATATTCCACGGTGGTCAGGCCGGAGCCATGCTCGCCGTCGGTCAGGAAGAAGTTCCACAGGCCGGCCGCTTTCGCCTTGCCCTTCAGGGTTTCCATGATCTCGGTCTGACGGGGGGTGAACTGCCAGCGGTCTCCCACACCGATCTCCGCCATGTACTCCTCTTCCAGCGGCTCGATTTCCTCCGCTACGAAAGCCCTTACCTGCGCCAGCAGGGGTTGTAGTTTGTCACTGATTCCAAGATCCATGGCATGCTCGCTCTTGCTGTGTGTGATTAAGATTAGCCAACAATTAGTCTTTGGCCGCCTGCGTCAACCCGGCACTGTACTGGGCCTTCAGCTGACGCTTGAAAATCTTGCCCGAGGCGATACGCGGCAGGGGCTGCTCCTGCAGCCAGATTCGCTCCGGCACCTTGAAGGCCGCCAGGTGTTCGCGCAGGAAGCCCTGCAGCTGCTCCGCTTCCAGTGCTGCCCCGGCACGCACCGTAACAACCGCTCCCACACTTTCACCGAGACGTGCGTCGGGCAGACCGAACACCGCGGCCTCACGCACCGCGGGGTGCCGATGTATCGCCGCTTCCACTTCGATGCAGCTGATGTTCTCTCCGCCGCGGATAATGATGTCCTTGATGCGGTCGACGATGTAGAGAAAGCCCTCGTCATCCAGGCGGGCCACATCACCGGTGTGGAACCAACCGTCGACGAAGGCCTCGCGGGTGGCTTCCGGTTTGTTCCAGTAGCCCCGGACATTCGCCGTGGACTTGATGCACAGCTCGCCACGCTCACCGGCGGGCAAGGTGTGGCCTGCGCCGTCAATCACCTTGAACTCGGTGACTGCGGGCACCGCGCGCCCGGTACTCGAAGGCCGCGCAACGTATGCAGCACCCGCATTTACGGCGCCGAGGGCATTGGTCTCGGTGAGTCCGTAGCCAATGCCCGGTGCCGACCCCGGAAAGGTTCCCGCAATTTTCCCCACCTGATCGGGGGGCCGGGCCGCGCCCCCTGAGAAGATTTCGGCCAGCGAGGATAGATCATACGCGCTCTCGGCGGCAGCGGCCTGCAGTTCCGCCGACATGGTGGGCACACCGTTGAACCAGGTAATCCGCTCCGCCTCGATCAACCACAGGGCCTCCTGCGCATCCCACTTGTGCATGATCACCAGTTTTCGGCCCACCAACAGCGAGAGCAGAAAGGCCGAGTGGCTGGCGGTGCAGTGAAACAGCGGAATGGTCAGCAGGCCTGCGGGCGGATAAGGCGGCCTGGTTGCCGCACCCGCCAGCTGCTTGTTCACAGTACCCTGCAGCAACCAGCTCCAGAGTGCCGCCAGAATCGCGCGGTGCGTGGAAACGGCCCCCTTGGGATGCCCGGTCGAACCGGAGGTATACATGATGGTGGCGTCGTCGTCGGGGGCCACCGCAACCTCGGGCATGTCCACACCCCGGAAGGACTGTAGCAAGGTGTCGAAGGCAACGGATTCCACGGGGATACCGCTGCAATCGCCCACCGCGATGATCGACAGCGCGTGGCGCGCCGCGATTGGCGCCAGACGGCTGACCCGTTCGGGATCGGCAATCACCACGCGACTGCCGCTGTCCTCGATGCCGTAATCCAGTTCCTCGCTCGTCCACCAGGCGTTCATCGGCACCGCCACCGCCCCGATCGAGACAATCGCGATGAATGCCATCATCCATTCCGGGTTGTTGCGACCGACGATGGCAACACGGTCGCCGTGGGTCACGCCAAAGCGCTGCTGCAGCGCCGTGGCAAGCGCTGCACTGTGCGTCCAGGCCTCCTCGAAGCTGTAGCGCTGCTCGCGGTAGACAGCGAAACAGCGGTCGCCATGCTGGCGCATCAACGCGCAGTACTGCCCAAGGTTACGGGGCATGTTGCAGTAGGAGCGATACGCCACGCCACCCACCGTGACCGTTTCCAGGGCAAAGGGCTGGCCGGGCGCCGTCAATGCGGCAACCCGGGCGGCGAACAGATCGTCAGATGTCTGCATAGCAGCGGCTATGCGCCTCAGAAACCGCTCAGCCTGGCGAAACGGTCGAGGTGGTAGTTGTAGTCACCGAAACAATGCTGCGCCACCCGCGCGCGTTTGATGAAAAAACCGATGTCGTACTCATCCGTCATGCCGATACCGCCATGCATCTGGATACCCTCGTTGGTCGCGCGCTGGGCCACCTCACAGAGCTTGGCCTTCGCCGCGCTCGCAAGCACGGGCAACTGGGGGTCATCTGCATCAATCGCCTGCAGCGCCTTGAGCACCAGTGAGCGGGACAGCTCCAGTTCGGCAAACAGCTCCGCGGCGCGGTGCTGCAAGCCCTGGAAGGACCCGATAACCTTGCCGAACTGCTTGCGCTCCTTGAGGTACCCCACGGTGCGTTCGAAGGCCTCTGATGCGATACCCAGCAACTCTGCTGCAAGCCCGATATTGGCGATATCGAGGCTGCGGCTGAGCCCGTCCCAGGCGCCATCCACATCACCCAGAACCGCATCGGCAGGCACCTGCACCGCATCCAGCTGCAGCGCGCCCACACCGCGGGCATCCACCAGGCTGCGACGCTCCACCGTGAGGCCCGCAGCGTCCGCCGGCACCAGGAAAGCCGTCAGCCCGGCACTGTCACCGGGTTCCCCGGAGGTCCGCGCAATCACCACAAACTGCTGCGCCGCCAGCGCATCAAGCACCAGGCACTTGCTGCCATGCAGGCGATACCCCGCGCCGTCTGCCTCCGCCTTCAGTGCCGTATCCTCCGGCGCGTGCAGCGGCCCTTCCTGTAGTGCCAGGGTGACGTGCAGCTCGCCCGCTGCCAGGGGTGCCAGCAGCGCCTGCTTCTGCGCCTCGCTGCCGAGCGCGTTAAGCAGGGTTGCGCCAAGCAGCACGGTTGACTGCAGCGGCACCGGGCTCAAGTGGCGGCCCGCCTGCTCCAGCACCAGGCCCAGCCCGATGTAGCCGTAGCCCAGGCCACCGTAGGATTCCGGAATGGCGATACCGGGCCAGCCCATCCCGGCGATGTCGCGCCACACATCGGGCGCAAAACCCAGTGCATCATCAGCATCGCGCAGCGCGCGCAGCTGCGCCACGCCCGCTTTCTCCGCCAGCAGCCCGGCTGCCGACTCTTTAAGCATCACCTGTTCTTCTGTCAGTACCAGTGCCATGTCAGTGTCCTCTCCCGCTCAGTCCGGCAAGCCCAGTACGCGCTTGGCAATAATGTTCAGCTGCACCTCGGAGGTGCCGCCCTCAATGGAGTTGCCCTTGGAGCGCAGCCAGTCCCGACTGGTGGCGCCACCCTCATACACATCACCGTCCCAGCCCAGCGCCGGTTCACCGCCGATGGCCAGGTTGAGCTCGTTGCGTCGCTTGTTCAGCTCGGTGCCGTAATACTTGAAAATGGATGAGGCGGCGCCCAGGCCCTGGCCCGCCTTGGCTTCGTCGCCCACGCGGCTCATGGTGGCGCCGAAAGCCAGCGCATCCAGCTGATATTGGGCGATGGTGTGGCGCAGGATGCCGTTGCGCAGCCGCCCGCTGGCATCCGCTCCGTAGGTCTCGACGGCCACAGAGCCCAGCGACTTCTTCGGCGCCGTACCGAAGCCGGAAATCATTTCCCGTTCGTGCGTCAGAAGGTACTTGGCGATTGCCCAGCCCTTGCCCTCTTCACCAACGAGGTTGCGCTTTTCGGCACGCACGTTGTCAAAAAACGTCTCGCAGAAGGGCGAGGAGCCACTGATCAGCTTGATCGGGCGTGTGGTCACGCCCTCGCTGGCCATGTCGAACAATACGAAGCTGATGCCCTCATGCTTGCTGCCGCTGTTGTCGGTGCGCACCAGGCAGAATATCCAGTCCGCCTTGTCGGCGTACGAGGTCCAGACCTTCTGCCCATTGATCAGGTAGTGATCGCCACGGTCCTCGGCGCGGGTTTGCAGACTGGCCAGGTCGGACCCTGCGTTCGGCTCCGAATAGCCCTGGCACCAGCGGATCTCGCCGCGACAGATGGGCGGCAGGTGTTCCTGCTTCTGTGCCTCGGTGCCGAACTTGAGCAGCGCCGGGCCGAGCATGGAAATGCCGAAGCTCTCCAGCGGTCGGCGCGCGCCTATCCGCGCCATCTCCTGCTGCAGGATCTTCGCCTCTTCCTTGTTCAATCCGCCACCGCCGTACTCACGCGGCCAGTGCGGCACTGTCCAGCCGCGCTCCGCCATGCGCTGGCACCAGACCTGCTGGTCAGGGTGGTCAACTTCCGGGTTGCGCCCACCCATATAAAGATCGTCGAAGCCGCGCACCGGCTCGCGCATGGCCGGGGGGCAATTTTCCTCGAGCCAGGCGCGGGTGTCGGCACGAAATTTTTCCAGGTCGCTCACTAGGGCACCTCTTCAGATCGAAACAACGTATGAATGGACGGGCAGCAGATCGCCCAGCGCAGATTTGAACATACAGTATGTTTTGCTAACGTTCAAGAATGCCCCGTTTTGTCGGCATACATATCCGCATCGGCCGCGCGCATCATGGCATCCGCGCTGTCACCCTGCACCGGCCACAGGGCGACACCAATAGCGCTGCGCACCGCTACCGGGTTACCGCGTAGCTCGAATGGGCCATCCAGCGCCTGCCGCAAACGTTCCCGGGCCACCAGGGCGCTGTCCCGGTCGCCGACGCCGTGCACGATAACAAGAAACTCATCGCCCCCCAGTCGCCCGGCAAAATCCGCCTCACGCAGGAATCCGCGCAAGCGCCGCGCCACTTCCCCGAGCAGTTGGTCACCGCACTGGTGGCCAAAGCGATCATTGACCTGCTTGAACTCGTTCAGATCGATCAGCAATACCGCGAAGGGCTCCGCATAGCGCTCAGCGCGCCGCAGTGTGGACTGCAGGGTATCATCGATATGGCGGCGGTTCGGCAACCCCGTAAGCACGTCCTCCGTGGCCAGCCGCAAGGTGCTGAGGTGGGCACGGAAATAGCAGGCTACGGTAATGCCGAATGTCCAGCCCATCAGGCACAGCATCACGGTCAGGAAAGCAATGGCGCGCGGGGCTTCAATACTCAGCTCGGGGTTCAGGGTCACCTGCAGCGCCCACCAGCCGCGGTAGAGCAGGACCACGCCCAACAGGGCAGGAAACAGGGCCGCGAGACTGTATACACGCAACGCCGGCCCTCGGCTGCGCCAGACCATAACCAGCGCTGACGCGAGCATCATTGGGCCGGACAGAAAATCATGCGCGAGGTGGCGCGCCACCGGGTCCAGCCGGTTGACCCAGGCTATGGCGATGAACAGCGGTATCAGCAACAGCCCAATACGCCAGCGCCGGGCGGAGTGGTGGCCGCGAAACTGCAGGGCGCCTTCCAGCAACAGGGCGGCGCCAATCAACGCGAGGCTGTTGTTGGTAACGGTGAGGTACTGTTCGATGCCACCACGATTGGCAAACGGAAAGGCAACCAGGAAACCGACGGTGTTTGCCAGCGCCGCAAGCAACCAGGGAAACACCCCTTCCATATCCCGGTTGATACGCCACAACACAAAGGTAATCAGCGTGCACATGGCCGACACCATGGCGATGACCAGGAACAGGGTGGGAATACTGAGCGCGTTCATGCCGCCCTCGCTACCGAACGGGAGCGTCCATGGTGCGCGTGCCCGGGATGCGGGTCAATGCACCGCGGGCATACTTTGGGATAACCGCGTAGGGAAAAACCTCCGCTAGAACTGCGCCCGGGGCATCTCTACCTGAGAATAGGTCAGCCCCCCGTTGACACCGCAGATCTCGCCCGTGACATAGGATGCGGCGGGCGACGCCAGATAGAGTGCACAGGCGGCGATATCCTCCGCCTCGCCCAGACGCGCCAGCGGTGTGCGCGCGGACATGGTCTGCTCCATTTCCGGCGTCATGAAGTTTTCCAGCGCGGTAGTCACGGTCGCGCCCACGCCGATGCCGTTGACGCGCACCTTGGGCGCGAAGTCCTGCGCCAGCGCCCGTGTCAGCCAGGACAGCGCGGCCTTGCCGGTGCCGTAGGCGGCAAAACCGGCCTGGGGCAGGCTGCCCGCCACAGACGAAATATTGACGATAGCGCCCTTGCCCGCGGTCGCCACCATGTGCGGCGCGCTGAGACGGGACAGGGAAAACGCCGAAGTCACGTTGAAGTGGAAGCAGGCATCGAAGTCCTCATCCGTGGTCTCCAGCGCCGGCTTGGGGCCCCAACCGCCCGCATTGTTGACCAGGATGTCCAGGCGACCAAACTCCGCCACTGTGCGCTCCACCAGCGCTGCACGCTGTGCACCATCGGTCACATCACAGGTGACCACCAGCGCGCGCCGGCCGCGTGACCGCACCTGCTCCGCAACCGCCTCCAACTCACTCAGGGTACGCGCTGAAATGGCGACGTCGGCGCCGGCATCCGCATAGGCCAGCGCGGTAGCGGCACCGATACCGCGCCCCGCTCCAGTGATGAGTGCCACCTGCCCGTCGAGACGGAAACGATCGAGAATACTGCCCATGATTGGCTCCTGAGTGGTGAGATTATTGCACCGCCGCGGCGGGGATGGTGTTCAGCACAGGGTCGTTGGGCGGGTTGTGCACGCACCAGGTGCCGGCGGGATGGTAAATATAGGCGACACAGCCATTACAGTTGTCACAGCCGGATTCGGTCACTTCACCGCTGCGCAGCTTGTTCACCAGCGCCGGGTCGTGAATCAGTGGCCGCGCCATCACCACGCAGTCAAAACCTTCCGCCAGCGACTGCTCGGCATGGGCCAGCGAACGCGCGCCACCCAGATAGGCCAGCGGCATGTCGACCGCGGCACGGATCTTGCGCGAATACTCCAGAAAATACATGGGCTTGAAGTCGATCTTGGGTTCGCTGGAGGCCGCCGCCTTCATCATCAGCGCCGTGATCCACTCACCCTGTTGCTTCAGCACCCGGGCGATGATCTCCCGGTTCATATTGCTGCCGAACATGAACCAGGTGGATTCCACGTTGCGGCCACCGGACAACACCAACATGTCAGCACCGGCCGCCTGCAGCGCACCTGCGGTGACGACACCGTCCTCCGCCGTGGCGCCGCGCCGGGTGCCATCAGCCACGTTGATCTTGGCCAGCACCGCCATGTCTTTGCCAACCGCGCGCTTCACCGCCGCCAGCACCCGGGCCGGAAAACGGACCCGGTTCTCCGCGCTGCCGCCGTACTCATCAGTGCGACGGTTGCTCAGGGGCGAAATAAACTGGTTGAGCAGGTAACCATGGCCCATGTGCAACTCCACGGCGTCAAAGCCACCTTCCCGGGCCAGTTCCGCGGCCTGCACGAATTCCGCCTCCACCCGCGCCATATCGTCCTCGTTCATCGCACGCTGGAGGATATTGCCTTTCATCAGGCCGGCGGGGTTGAAGCCCGAGGAGGAACTGATGGTACGCCCGGGCACTTTCATGCCAGTGACAAACGAACCACCGTGGGTGATCTGGGCCGAGATCGCCGCGCCCTCAGCGTGCACCGCCTGGGTGAGCACACGCAGGTCGGGGATCACCTCGGGCCGCATCCAGATCTGATTGGGCAGCGTCCGCCCCACCTTCGCCACTGCCATATAGGCCACCGTGGTCATGCCCACACCGCCCGCCGCCAGGTCCCGGTGATGCTTGACCAGCGCCTTGGTCGGCTTGCCCTCCAGGCACATCGCTTCATTGGCGCCAGACTTGATAAAGCGATTGCGCAGGGTGATGGGCCCGATGGTGACGGGGTCGAAAGGCGTGGGGGTTGAGGTCGAAGCCATGGCGGACAGTCCTGTTATTGTGGATCCCGCACCATCTTACTCCCGACAGCAGAGCACCGCGATGTTGCTCTGAAACTGGGGACAGATCGGTTTAATATGGCAGGCGCTTACCCGACACGAAGAGACACCCTTTGCCATGCAGATCTGGGGCATCGATTTCACCAGCCGGCCGCGCCGGGGAAAACCGATCACGGCCCTGCAGTGCACGTTGCAGGGAAACCGGCTGACCGCCGGCGAGCTTTTTCGCCTTGAGCATTTTGACGCCTTCGAGGGGCTGCTGCGCCGCCCCGGACCGTGGGTCGCGGGGCTGGACTTCCCCTTCGGCCAATCCAGCCGGTTTGTCCACAACATCGGCTGGCCGCCCGCATGGGCGGATTACGTGCGATTCGCCCAAAGCCTGGGGCGGGCGGGGTTCCGCAGTGCGCTGGACGACTACCGCAGCGGCAGGCCGGCGGGCGACCGCGAACACCGGCGGCAGGCCGACAGTCTGGCAGGCGCCATCAGCCCGCAGAAACTCTACGGCGTTCCCGTGGGGCTGATGTTCTTCGAGGGCGCGCCGCGGCTGCTGACCTGCGGCGTATCGATTCCCGGCCTGCAAGCAGGCGATCCTGCGCGAATTGCAGTCGAAGCGTACCCCGCCCTGCTCGCCAGGCACTGCATCGGCAGGCGCAGCTACAAACAGGATACGCGCAGCAAACAGACCGAGGCACAGCGGCGTGCACGACAGGACCTGCTGCGAGCGGTCTGTGGCGAACCCGTGCTGGCACGCTACGGGTTGCAGGTGAACGCCCCGGACGACCTCGCAGAAGACCCGGGTGCAGACACACTGGATGCACTGTTGTGCGCGGTACAGGCTGCATGGGCCTGGCGTCAGGGTCCGCCGGACTTCGGAACATCCGCGGTGGCGGCTGAAGGCTGGATCGCGGACCCGGGGCTGCAGCCTCACAGCCAACCCTGACGCTTTGCCAATACCCCGCCGCTGCTCTATCCTGCTGTTCGTTTATCCCCGCAGTGGACATCCAGACCCATGACATCCCCGGCTTCACCCGCGCAAGCGGCGCGCCTGATGAAACTGGCTACCTACGCCTCGGTTTCCGTAGCAGCCGTGCTCATCCTGGCCAAGACCATGGCCTACTGGCAGACCTCGTCAGTCAGTATTCTCGCCTCGTTGGTGGACTCGCTGATGGATTCCGGGGCATCGCTGCTCAACCTGTTCGCCGTGCGCTACGCACTGGAGCCCGCCGACCGCCAGCACCGTTTTGGACACGGCAAGGCGGAGTCGATAGCGGCCCTTGCGCAAAGCGCATTTATCATCGTCTCCGGTGTATTACTGCTGGTAGAAGCCACCCGACGCCTGCTCAACCCCGAGCCCATCGGCGCCTTCGGGGTCGGGCTGGCGGTCATGCTGTTGACCATCGCGGCAACGGCGGTACTGCTGCTGTTCCAGGGCTATGTCATCCGCCGCACCCAATCCGCGGCCATCCGCGCGGATGCCCTGCACTATCGCACCGACCTGTTGACCAACTCCGGGGTTGTGGTCGCACTGTTGCTGGCGCAGTTTGGCTGGCCTGGCACGGACCCGCTGTTCGCCATCGGTGCCGCGCTGTACATTCTCTGGTCGGCGCGCAGCATTATGGGTTCGGCCTTCAACGAGCTGGTGGACCGGGAGTTGCCCGACAGTCAGCGCGCGCGGATCATCGCCATCGCCGAAGGCCACCCGGAGGTGCGGGGCGTGCATGACCTGCGCACGCGCAGCGCAGGACGCATCGACTTTGTGGAGATGCATCTGGAGCTGGATGGCAGCATGCCGCTGGTCAAGGCACATCGCATCTCGGATGAGGTGGAGGCTGCGGTTATCGCCGCCATGCCCGGCGCGGACGTGGTGATCCACCAGGATCCGGCGGGCATTGTGGAAGTGCAGCAGGACGAGCAGTTGCAGTAACCACCCGCGGAACCTCCACTGCGGCTTTGACGCCGCCTGCGCTTCGGGCTACCATCTTCGACGTCTTCGCGGGTGTAGTTCAATGGCAGAACTTCAGCTTCCCAAGCTGATAGCGTGGGTTCGATTCCCATCACCCGCTCCAAACACGCCCTCACTGTTACTCAAGGCCTGAGCGTGCGCCCACGCAGCAAACGCCGCTGCTCGACGGCCACCCGCAGGGCTGCACGCAACACCGAGAGTTCCGGCTCTGCCTCGCCGCGCTTGCCCAGCGCGTCCAGTTGCGCGTAAAACCAGTACTGGCCCGCGAAGGTATCCAGCGTGCGCACCGTTTTGACGCGTTTCAGAAAACCCAGCCAATCAGGCAGCAGGCCGAGGCCCTGCTCATAGCGGGGCACGTCGACCGCGCCCGCCAGCAGCCGCGCGGGTGCGTCGGTTTGCAGACACATCGGCCGCCCCAGGCCAATGACATCCACGCCACCCGACGCCAGCGCCTCCTGCATGGCCTCGCGGGTACGAAAACCGCCCGTGACCATCAGCGGCACGCTGACCTCGCGGCGCATGGCGAGGGCAAAGTCGACGAAATACGCCTCCCGCTCCAGGGTTGATGCCGCCACTTTTTGTGGATCTGGAGCCTCCAGCCCCTCCACACCCAGCAGCCGGGGCTGTTCGTAGGTACCGCCAGAGATTTCGATCAGGTCGACGCCGGCTGCTTCCAGCCACTTCGCCACGCGCAGACTCTCCCCGAAATCAAAACCGCCGCGCTGAAAATCCGCGCTGTTCAGTTTCACCGCCACCGCCACCGCCGGGCCAACCGCGTCGCGCACCGCCGCCACGACCTGTAACAGCAGCCGCGACCGGTTTTCCAGGCTGCCCCCATACGCGTCGCGCCGCTGGTTGCTGCGCGGGCTGAGGAACTGGGAAAGCAGGTAGCCATGCGCCGCATGGACCTGAATGCCCGTGAAGCCCGCACTGCACACAGCGCGGGCGGCGACCGCGAAGCGCTCGACCAGCCCGGCTATCTCCTCCACGGTCAGCGCCACGGGGATGCCGAACTGTCCGCCCGGCAGTCCCAGCTTGACGGCTGAAGGCGCCCGCGGGTGCGGATTGACGGTTTTCATGGTCTGGCGCCCGGCATGACTGAGCTGCACCCAGGCCTGATTCCCGCCAACGGTGCAGGCCTGCGCCCATGCGGCCAACGCCTGGGCCATCTCGGGGTCCGGCTCACGATCAATCACCACGTTACCCGGTCGCTCCAGGTGATCGCGGTCGACAATGACGTTACCCGTCAGCAACAGGCCTGCGCCGCCAGCAGACCAGTGGCGATAGAGGGTGTTCAGTGCCGGGGTGGGCACACCCTCCGGCGTCGCCAGCCCCTCCGTCATGGCGGCTTTCGCCAAGCGGTTTGGCAGCTCTACACCGCAGGGCAGTTGCAGAGCCTCTGAAAGAAGCGCATTTTTCATGGTGTGTCCTTGCGAATCGGTCTTGTCGGCGTGGTATCGAGCAGCATTTTTCGCTATGTTGCAAGCGTGACAGGCCTCAGCCGCTGGCACACGCCAATAACAAACCGCCAGGATGCGCCCCGATGACCAATACCGATAACCGTTCCCCCCAGACGCCAGCGGTCGATCTTGCCGTACGCCTTGGCATGGCCGCCATCCTGGTTTGGCTCGCCATGCGCGTTTTTGCGCCGTTTCTCTCCCTGATGATCTGGTCGACAGTGCTTGCCATCGCCCTGTACCCACTTACCCGCGGGCTGGCAGACAAACTCGGCACCAGCACCGGTCGCGCCTCCACGCTGCTGGTGGTGTTGGGCCTGGCGCTGCTGGGAACACCCACTGTCATGCTGGGCATGTCCTTTACCGAAGACATGCTGCGCACCTACACCGCGCTCATGGAGGGCACACTGCACGTTCCGCCTCCCGGGGAAAACGTGGCAGGCTGGCCGGTGGTCGGCCCGCGAGTTTACGAGGGTTGGCTGGCCGCCTCCAGCAACCTGAGCGAGTTCCTGCAGCAGCATGCCGGGCAAATTCGCACCGCTTCCGAGCAGGCCGCGTCCCTGCTGCTCGGCGGCCTTGGCAGCCTGCTGGCTTTCCTCTTCGCGCTGGTGATCGCGGGTATTTTTATGGCCTATGCACAGCCGGGCGCTGCCACCAGCACGCGCATTTTCCGGCGCATCTGCGGTGCAGAGTTCGGCGACGAGTTGCACCAGCTCTCTGTGGCCACCGTACGCTCCGTGGCTACAGGGATACTCGGGGTGGCCTTTATACAGGCCGTGCTCTTTGGCGTGGGCTTCCTGCTCGCCGGCATCCCGGCGCCCGGCATCTTTGCTGTCGCGGCGCTGATCCTGGGCATCATGCAGGTACCCGCGCTGATTTTCACCGTGCCCGCCATCATCTATATCTGGACCACCGGTGACGGCTCCAATGTGGTGAATAGTCTGCTTACGATCTACCTGGTGATTGCCGGCCTCGCGGACAATGTGTTGAAGCCGATGCTGCTGGGACGCGGCGTGGCCGCACCCATGCCGGTGATCCTGCTCGGCGCCCTGGGCGGCATGTTGATCAGTGGTATTATCGGCCTGTTTACCGGCGCCGTGATTCTGGCCATCGCTTACCAGGTCTTCATGGCCTGGGTAAACGAAACACGCGCGACGGATTTCACCAAAGAATTCAGCGACTGAGCGCAGCGGGTGACCCTCTCCGGCAGAATTTCGTTCGCCCTGGTGCTGGCGCTGGCCGTGGCGGCCTGTGCACCCCTCGGCCCGGATTTTCAGGAACCTGAACAGGCCTGGCTGGCCGAGTGGCAGCCTGAGCTGTACGGCTCCGCGGGCGGCACTGCGCCGGACAGCGGGGCAAGCCTCGATGACTGGTGGCGGCAGCTGGAGGATCCGGTGCTCAATCAACTGCTCGCCGCGGCGCGCACGGAGAGCGTGTCGCTGCGCGTGGCGGGGCTGCGCGTTCTTGAGAGCCGCGCATTGGCGGGCATCGCCTCCGGCCTGAACTATCCACAGGTGCAGACCCTGGGCGGGAACGCGGCGTGGGTCAACCAGCATCGCGCCGGCGGCGGCACCAGCGATTTCAGCGCCGGGGAACTCGCCTTCAGCCTGGGCTGGGAGCTGGATTTCTGGGGCCGCTTCCGGCGCGGCATTGAGTCGGCCGATGCCGCCTACTTTGCCTCCATCGCCGCCCAGCGTGATGCCCAGGTTCTCCTGACCGCACAAATTGCCTCACTCTACTTCAAATACAAGACCACGCTGCAGCGCATCGAGATTGCCGAGCGCAACGTGGCACTGCAGGAGCGCAGCTTCGAGATCACCGAACGCCTGTACCTGCGCGGCCAGGATTCGGAACTGGACCTGCAACAGGCGAAGTCACAGTACCTGTCGACGCTGGCAACGATACCCGGACTCAAACTTACGCTGACCCAGACGCGCAATGCACTGGCGGCCTCACTGGGACGCGCGCCCGGAGATGTGCCGGAACTGGAGGCCGTCGACAGCACACTGCCCACGCTCACTCCCCGCATGCTGGAGAACATCCCCGCACGGCTGCTGTTGCGTCGACCCGACGTGCGAACAGCGGCCTGGCAGGCTGCTGCGCAGTCGGCGCAAATCGGTATCGCGAGGGCAGATCTGTACCCGGCAATTTCGCTGTTTGGCACACTGAGTTGGAGCGACAACAGTCTTAACCTGGTCAGCGAGACATCCCAGCTGGCCATCGGGCCCAGCTTCAGCTGGAACCTGTTCAACTACGGGCGACTGGAAAACGCCGTGCGCATCCAGGACGCGCGCCTGCAGCAGGCCCTCGAGGGCTTTCGCGGCGTCACCCTGAATGCCGCCCGCGAGATCGATGATGCCGCCAACCGCATCACTCGCACCCGGGACACGCAGGACATCCTCGATCAGTCACTGCAGGCAGCGGAGCGCTCACTGGACATTGCGACCCGTCGCTATCAGGAGGGCTATTCGGGGTTTCAACGGGTGCTCGACGCGCAGGCGGTGACATTCGCGCAGTCTGACCGAGCCGTTCTCAACCGGGGGCAGCATGTCAACGCCGTCATCGACCTGTACCGGGCGCTCGGCGGTGGCTGGACACCGGCCACCATGGATACGCTGCTACCCCCCGACATTCGCGACACCATGCAGCGGCGCACCGACTGGGGCGACCTGTTGCACCCCCCCCTTGCCCAAGAGCCGGATTCCACACAATGAGCGAACAAGCGCAGGCCGCAAGCGATACAGCGGATTCGACCCAAACGCCAGCGGCAGACACATCGGCAGCAGGCACTGTCACCAGGGGCAGCCTGGGCCTGCTGGCCCTGCTACTGGTGAGCCTGTGCTGGTACCTGCTGGCCGACCGGTTTACGCCCTACACCTCCCAGGCGCGCATTGAGGGGTATGTGGTCGGCGTGGCACCCAAGGTTGCCGGCATCGTTACCCACGTCGCCGTAGAGAACAACAGCCGGGTAACTGCAGGGCAGCCATTGTTCACCATTGACCAGTCGCAGTACGAGCTCGCCCTGCAGCGGGCACAGGCGGAGCTGGCCAACGCGGAAAAGCAGGTAGATGCCGGTGATGCCGCAGTGACTTCGGCACGCGCCAACCTGCGTGCAGCGCTGGCGAGCGAGACCCAGGCGCTGCAGGACTATACCCGCCTCAAGCGCCTGCGCGAGGAGGATCCGGGAACCCTCTCCGAACGTCGACTCGAGGTATCAGCGGCCAGCCTGGAGCAGGCCAGCGCTCGCGTCGCCGCTGCAGAGGCCGACATCCAGCGCGCCATCGAGCAGAAGGGCGGCGACTCCCTCGCCGAGAACACCATGCTGCAATCCGCCCGCACCGGTGTCGCCCGCGCCCAGCTGGACTTCGACAACACCACTGTGGTGGCCGAATCCGACGGTGTCATTACCGATCTGCGCGCCGAGGTGGGCCAGTTTGCCGGTGCCGGAACCCCGGTGATGACGCTGATCGCCGTGGCGGATGTCTGGATCAACGCCGCCTACACCGAGAACAACCTGGGCAACCTGCGCCCTGGAACGCCCGTGGAGATTGTCCTCGATGCGCTCCCGGGGCGCGTGCTCAGCGGTACGGTTCGCAATATCGGGGTGGGCGTCAGCGCCAGCAGCAAACCGCCACCCGGCGCGCTACCCACTGTGCAGAACAGCCGTGACTGGCTGCGCCAGGCGCAGCGATTCCCGGTGCAGGTGGCGCTGGAACTGCCGCTACAGGAGGAGGTCAGGGCACAGCTGCGCATCGGCGGGCAGGCCTCGGTCATCGCCTACACCGAGGGCCACGGCATACTCGGGATGCTGGGCAAGCTCTACATACGCTTCCTCAGTCTGTTGTCCTACGCCTACTGATGATGGGCCGTACTCACACCCTGCCAATTACAGCGCGCCGGACCTTCCGGCTGGCGACAAGCGTTGGTCTGTCGCTGGCCCTGGGCTACGGCTCGGGCCTGACCATTGCCTACATCGCACCCCTGTTCGCCGTCATGCTTGGCGCCCTGCCCGGGCCACCCCCGGGACCCCGCAAATTACTGGTGCTGCTTCTGTTCGTAATGGCCTCCCTGGGCATCGGCGTGGTACTCGGCCCCATGCTGCAATACGCCGCAGCTTCTGCCCTGCTGATCATTCTGCTCGGGCTGTTTTTCAGCAACCGCCTGGCACTGGCGCATGGCCAGCAGGCCCCCGCGACGCTCGTCGCCATGGGACTGACCGTCATTCCGGCTACCAGCGTGCTCAGTCAGGCACTGGCAAGTGCCGTTATCGCCGCACTGGTGGTCGGCATTGCGAGCGCGGTCTTCACCCACTGGATCGCCTTCCTGCTGTTCCCGGAAGACGCGGATGCCGCGCCCGCCCAGGACAAACCGCCAGCCCCCGCTGCTGCGAACTGGCTGTCACTGCGCGCCACACTCATCGTGCTACCCGCTTTTTTATTGACACTCGTCAACCCGGCGCTGTACGTGCCCGTAGCGGTCAAGAGCATCCTCCTCGGCCGTGAGTCAACAACCGTCTCGCTGCGTTACGCCAGCCGCGAACTGTTGGGATCGACCGCGCTGGGTGGCGCCTGCGCCGTCCTTGTCTGGTTCTGTCTGCAACTGGCCGTCAACCTGTGGTTCTTTGTCGGCTGGATGAGCCTGATCAGCCTCGTCCTGGGCAGCCGTATCTACGGCGTGTGGAAAAGCCGTTGGCCGCCCACGTTCTGGATCAACACACTCACCACACTGATCATTCTGCTGGGAGCATCCGTTGCCGACAGCGACCAGGGCAAGGACGTGTTCCAGGCCTTCGCTGTGCGCATGGCACTGTTCTTTGCCGTCACCCTGTACGCCGTGTTGGCCATGACGTTGCTGGAAAGGGTGCGCGCTGCGCTCGCCGCGCAGCGGCCGCCGCGTACCGCAGAAAGTGGTTGAAACTGAAAGGAGTATTCCAGTGCTGCAGAATCTGTTGCTGGGCCTGACGATGATGAGTATCTGCCTGCTGCTGCAGGGCATACTGGTCGTCGCTGCCCTGCGCTATTACGCCCGTCAACGGCACGCGATGCCCTCGCGGTTTCTGGCCTCCATGCGGGTCACCGGTGCGCTGATGCTGATTCTCATTGCCGGCAACACGCTGCAGTTTACCGCCTGGGCGCTCTTGTTCTACTGGCTGGGAGAGTTTTCCACCCTCAATGAGGCCATCTATCACTCTGCGGTCAATTTCGCCACGCTGGGCTATGGCGATGTTGTGATGTCAGCGGAGCATCGGCTACTCGGCCCGCTGGAAGCCATCAACGGCGCACTCATGATCGGCGTGTCCACGGCAGCGCTGTCGCGCGCCTTCGGCGTGGCCCTACAGGAACTGGTGACCACGCACCCGGGGCCGCCGCCGCATTGACACCCGGGGGATCTGCCCATAACCTCAAACGGGTAGCCGCTGCATCTTTCCGGTAGCCTAGCGCCGGCTATTCACCGCTCACGCATCAGGAGAACAATAATGAATCCGCGTCGCCAGCGCCCTTACCGCTATCTGCTTTTGCTCTGCTCAGCCCTGTCCCTTGCCATGAGCGCGGCAGCGGCGGAGCGACCCAATATTCTCGTCATCATGGGCGATGACATCGGCATCACCAACATCAGCAAATACAGCCATGGCATGATGGGTTACCAAACGCCCAACATCGACCGTATTGCCAACGAGGGCATGATGTTCACCGATTATTACGGTGAACAGAGCTGCACCGCCGGCCGCTCCGCATTCATCACCGGCCAACACCCGCTGCGTACCGGGCTGACCAAGGTCGGCGTACCCGGCGCCGCAATCGGCATCCAGCCCCAGGATCCGACCCTCGCCGAATTGCTGAAACCCCTGGGGTACACCTCGGGGCAGTTCGGCAAGAACCATCTGGGCGACCGCGACGAGTTCCTGCCCACCAACCACGGCTTCGATGAGTTCTTCGGCAATCTGTACCACCTGAACGCGGAGGAAGCGCCGGAGGATCCAGCCTGGCCTACCGACCCCAACATCACGCGCCTGGTGACGCCGCGAGGGGTTATCCGCTCCAGCGCCGACGGCAAGATTGAGGACCTCGGCCCCCTCAACCGCAAGCGTATGGAGACCGTGGACGAGGAATTCCTCGCCGCGTCACTCAACTTCATGGACCGCGCCCACGCCAGGGAACAGCCTTTCTTCGTCTGGTTCAACTCCACGCGTATGCACTACTACACGCACCTGAAAAGCGAAAGCAGCGGCCTGTCAGGCCAGGGCTTTTACAACGACGGCATGGTGGAACACGACAACCACGTGGGCGCACTGCTGGCCAAGCTGGACGAACTGGGCATTGCCGACAATACCATCGTCATCTACACCACCGACAACGGGGTGCACTACAATCAGTGGCCGGACGCCGGTATCACGCCCTTCCGCGGCGAGAAAAACACCAACTGGGAAGGCGGCTTCCGGGTACCAGCCATTGTGCGCTGGCCCGGCAAGGTACCGTCCAACACCATCTCCAACGACATCATGTCACACCTCGACTGGGTGCCCACACTGATGGCCGCCGCCGGCGACAGCGAGATCAAAAACAAGCTGCTGAAGGGCCACAACGTGGGCGGCAAAAACTTCCGGGTGCACCTGGATGGCTACAACTTCCTGCCCTACCTGACCGGCAGCGAGGAGCAGGGCCCGCGCAAGCTGTTTTTCTACGCCAGTGACGACGGCGACATGCTCGCGGTGCGGGATGGCGACTGGAAACTGGTCTTCGCCGAGCAGCGCGCGCACTCCTTCGATGTCTGGCGGGATCCGTTTGTCTCCCTGCGCATCCCCAAGGTGTTCAACCTGCGGCAGGACCCCTTCGAGCGCGCTGATACAGATTCCAACATGTACAACAGCTGGTGGGACAAAAAGATCGCAGCACGCGGTATTCCCGGCGCCATCCTGGTCCGGCAGTTTCTCGCAACGTTTGAGGAATTCCCACCTCGGCAGCGCCCGGCATCGTTCACGATAGACCAGGAAATGGAGAAATTCCGGGAGGGGGGACGCTAAGGCGCCCCGCTCTGCCCATGAAATCAGTATGCCTGTTGAGTCGCCTGCCGGGCACCACACCGGAGGCCTTCCGAGACTACTACGAGAACAACCACTCGCGGCTGGGTAGTCGCTACTTCCCCTTCGTGAAATACGTGCGCAACCACGTCGTCTCGGCGTCACCTGCTGTGAATTTTGATGTCATCACGGAGTTTTTCTTCGCACCGGACCTGGATGTGGCGGGCGTGCACAGTGGCCGCGTACGGGAAATACTGGACGCCGACGAGCGCCGCTTCATGGACCAGCGGCTGATCCGGCCGGCGGGCGCCGAGGAGACACTGGTGACAGGCGCACCGCGTGGCGTGGAGGCACCGGGGCGCCTGCGCCTGATGCTGCTCCTGAACCCCATCACGGGCGCCGGTGGCGACTTCGCCGCCAGCGTAGCGGCCTGGGGCCAACAGCTTGCGGCAGATGGCAGTGTGCTGCGGGTGACCCTGGACCAGACCATGAGCCCGCTACCGGGCGGCGACAACGCCTTTCCCTACCAGGCACTGCTGAGCCTCTGGCTGGAAAGCGAGGAACCTCCGACACCGGGCGCACCACCGGCAGGCATCGAATTGGCGAGCACACTGCTCACGGAGGTGTGTGAGAGCCCGCCCGAGCTTCTGCGCGAGCTCTATCAGCCGGATGCCGGCTAGCCAACCTAGAAACACATTTTTGAGGACTCCAATGCCATGTGGCCAGCGTCAGTGTTCACGATGAAAGCTAGAGATCTGAACGTCTTTTCTCCCGCAGCGTGGCTACTGGTCACTGCACTGTTGTTCCCGAACCCCGCCGCCGCAATCACCCTGCCAGAGCCCCCTGAGAATGCCCCGAACATTGTCATCGTACTGCTGGATGATGTGGGCTTCGGTGCCACCAGCACCTTCGGGGGCCCGGTGGATACGCCCGCACTCGACGCACTGGCCCAGGTTGGCCTGCGCTTCAACCGCTTTCACACCACCGCGATCTGCTCCCCCACGCGGGCCGCTCTGCTCACCGGCCGCGACGCCCATGCCGCGAACGTCGGCGCTGTGCTGAACTCTGCCAGCACCATCCCGGGCTATCAGGGTGTGCTGCGCCCAGAAACCGCCACCATCGCGGAGATCCTGCGTGAGCAGGGGTACAGCACTGGCGCGTTTGGCAAATGGCACCTGACGCCGAACTGGGAGTCCTCCCCGCTGGGGCCCTTCGACCGCTGGCCGACGGGTGTCGGCTTCGATACGTTCTACGGTTTCCTCGGCGGCGAGACAGACCAGTACGAACCCACCCTCTACCGCGGCACAGCCGCTGTCCGGCGCCCGGCCGGGGAAAGCTACCATGTGACAGAGGACATCGTGGACGAGGCGATCGGCTGGGTCGACCTCGTGCAGTCCATCTCACCCGGCAAACCGTTTTTCGTCTACCTGGCACCCGGCGCAGCCCATGCGCCGCTGCAGGTACCCGCCCCCTGGATTCGCCGCTACGAAGGCCGCTTCGCCGACGGATGGGACCGCATGCGCGAGACCATTCTGGACCGGCAGAAGGCGCTTGGCGTGGTGCCCGCCGACACCGTGCTGACCCCCGCCCCGGAGGCACTGCCTGCCTGGGACAGCCTGAGCGCAGACCAAAAGCGGGTGGCTGAACGACTGATGGAGACCTATGCCGGCTTTCTGGAACACACGGATGCCCAGATCGGCCGACTCGCCAGTGCGCTGCGGCAGCGCGGGCAGTTCGATAACACGCTGTTTGTGTACATCGCCGGGGACAACGGTAGCAGCGCCGAGGGCGGACTGGGCGGCAGCATCAATTACATGGGCGCGCTGCAGGGCCTGCCCGAGAGCCTGGAACAGCAGTTGGCCGCCCTGGAGCGCATCGGTGATGAAACAACCTACCCGCAGTATCCCGCGGGGTGGGCCTGGGCGTTGACCTCCCCCTTCCAGTGGGTAAAGCAGGTGGCGTCACACCTGGGCGGCACGCGCGTCGGCGCGGTAGTCAGCTGGCCGCGGGTGATCGGCGATGAGGCGGGCGGGTTGCGCTCGCAGTTCACCCATGTGAACGACGTGGTACCCACCATACTCGATGCACTGAACATCGGCGTCCCGGAAACAGTGCGAGGCGTCCCCCAGCGGCCGATGGACGGCAGCAGCTTCCTGGCCAGCCTCACACGGGCCGATGCAGCAGAGCACCACAGCACCCAGCTGTTCGAGGTGAACGGCAACCGGGCCATTTACCACGAAGGCTGGATGGCTTCGGCGTTTCACCAGCGCCTGCCCTGGACCGTGGGCGTGCGCACCGCGCCAAGCCCCATGGAAGACGACCGCTGGGAGTTGTACAACCTCAATGAAGACTTCAGCCAGGCAAACAACCTCGCCAGCGCCGAGCCTGGCAAGCTGGTCGAGTTGCAGGCCCTGTTCCAGCAGGAGGCGGAGCGCCTGGGCATACTGCCACTGCGCAGCGCCATGGACACCATGAACAGTCACCCACTGCCAAACCTGCGCGGCGATCGCAGCGCGTTCAGCTACGGGCCCGATGCCGTGGGCATACCTGAAGCACAGGGTCCACCGCTGTTCAATCGCTCCTGGACACTGGACGCCACCCTGACCGGGCCCGCGCCCCGGGGCGTTATCGCGACCATGGGGGGCACCGTCGCGGGATGGAGCCTGTATCTCGACAATCACTCGCGGCCGGTTTTCCGCTATCGCAGCTTTGAAGTGGGCGAGATCATCCTGCAGGGCGATAACGCTGTGGACGGTGATGTGCAGCTGTCAGTGGACTTCGCCTACGACGGTGGCGGCTACGCCCGCGGAGGTGAATTCAGCCTGCTGGTTGACGGACAGCGCGTCGACCAGGGTCGCATTGCTGCAACGCCGCCGAGCTACTTCTCCATCGATGAGACCTTCGATGTGGGTGTAGATACCGGCTCGCCCGCCGGGACTTACCCCGCCGACAGTCCCATCGGCTACCCGCTTGCGGGCGCCAGCCTGCGCCGCGTCGAGATCGTCACGGGGCCCGCGCCCTGAGGGTCTCAGCGGCGTTGCGCACCGGGGACTGACGCACCGGCGCCGCGCGCCCCGGAGCGTGATCTGTGTCGCAGTCCCGGCACGCCAACGGCGCAGACGGCCCCGTTGAGCTATACTTCGCCGCACGTTACGCCAACGGAAACACAGGGAGGAGTTTCTTGAAGAATCATTTCTTCCTCGCGCGACAGCCGATTCTGGACCGGAACCTGAAACTCTACGCCTATGAGTTGCTGTTCCGTTCATCGGCGGAGAACAGCGCGCCCGAAGAACTCGACGGCGACGCCGCCACCGCGCAGGTACTCACCAATGCGATGGAAATCGGCATTGATCGCCTGTCACGCGGGCACATCACCTTCATCAATCTGCCGCGCCAGTTCCTGCTGGACCCCAACCTGCTGCCCATCGACCCGGCGCGGGTGATGCTGGAGATTCTCGAAGATGTCGTGCCTGATGATGATGTTCTGGCAGGAGTCCAGTCCCTGCGTGAAACCGGCTTCAAAATCGCTCTCGATGACGTCGTCGAGTCGGAAGCCTATGACCGCCTGATGCCGCACATCGACACCGTGAAGATCGACATTCGCGCGATGCCGGAGGCCAACTGGGAAACGCAGATCAATCGCATCAAGCAATATGGCTGCAAGGTCCTGGCGGAAAAGGTGGAAACCGAAGAGGAGTTCCAGACCCTGAAGGCGCTGGGTGTGGATTACTTCCAGGGTTATTTCTTTGCGCGCCCGCGGATTGTCAGCGGCAAGCGACTGCCCACCAACAAGATTGCGCTGCTGCGCCTGCTGTCGCGTATCAGCGACCCGGACACCGACCTCGAAGAATTGCAGACCCTGATCAGCCAGGACGTCGGCCTCAGCGTCAGGGCCCTGGCCTACGTGAACTCCGCCGCCAACGCGTTGAACCGCAAGATCGAATCCATCAAGGAGGCGATCGTATACCTGGGGCGCGGCACCATCCGCAATTGGGTCGTGCTCTACATCATGAGCGGGGTTGACGGCAAAGCCGACGAGATTGTCACCATGGGCCTGGTGCGCGGACGGCTCTGCGAACTGCTGGCGCAGCACTGTGGCCTGCCCAACGCCGACAGCTACTTCACCGTCGGCCTGTTTTCCGTGTTGGACGCACTGCTCGATGTTCCGCTGGAAGAGGCGCTGAAATACCTGCCCCTGCCCGAGGAACTGCAGGAAGCGCTGGTACAGCGACTCGGCGATCGGGGAGAAGCCCTGAGCTGTGCCCTCAGCCTGGAGGCCGGTGAAGCGGGCGCTGTGGATTTTCGCAACCTGGACGCACTGGAACTGGCTGACATTTACATGTCAGCCGTGCAATGGGCCGATACTGCCGCCCGCCAGGCCGGGCTGGAGTAGCCTCAGGCGGTGTTATCGACCACGCCGGCCTCGGCGCCGTTCTTCTTCACCGAGGCGATACCGTTCTCCATCGCAGCCTTGCTCTTGTACATCTGGCTCTTGCCAATCACCTGGCTGTTGCCGGATTTCAGCACAAAGTAGGTTTCGCCGCTGGTCGCCACCTTGCGCTCATAGCGGACATCCTCAGGCGAATTCTTGCGTACCGAGGCAATCCCTTTTTCCGCCGCGGCGCGGCTGTCGTAGAGCTGGCTGGTGAGGACAATCTGCCCATTCCCGCTCTTCAGGTTGAACATGAACTTTCCACTGGGGCTTTTCTTCAGGTCATATTTACCGGCCATGGGGCACTGCTCTCCTGTGAATGGGACGCAACCAGCTTAATACAGCTTTGCGGTGCCGCCAACTGCCGGACACCTTAGAAGCTATGTGCCCTGACCCTCATCCGCCGGAAAATCCGCCGCCTGCGTCAGCGCCTGCCAGCGCTCCAGGTTGGCGTGCTGCGCGCCAAGCTTGTCGCGGTACGCCGCCAGAACACCGGCGCCCAGCAGCAGCTGCACCGGCGGATCCTCCATGGCATACAGGTCGACCATGATCCCGGCAGCGCGCACGGGATCGCCCGGTTGCTTGCCATCCATCTGCGCGATCATATCGAGGCGGCTGTGCACATGCTCTTCGTAGGCAGGCAGCCGCACGCCGCTGCGCTGCATGGAACGGCCGGACCAGTCGGTGCGAAATGCGCCCGGCTGCACCGAGGTCACCCGGATCCCCAGCGGCGCCACTTCCTTCGCCAGCGCCTCCATCAAACCCTCCAGAGCGTGCTTCGAGGCGCTGTAAAAGCCTGTGCCCGGGTTGGCCATGATGCCTGCCTGGGACGAGTTGTTGATGATATGGCCGCTGCCCTGTTCGCGCAGATGGGGAAGCACGGCCTGCGTGAGTGCGAGCGCACCAAAGAAATTGGCTTCAAACATGGCGCGAACCGCCGCATCCTCTCCCTCTTCCACCGCTGCCACGTAACCATAACCGGCGTTATTGACCAGCACATCGATACGGCCAAAGGTGCTGACGGTGTCGGCAACCGCGGCGGCGATGGAACCCTGGTCGGTCACATCCAGTGCCAGCGCCACCGCGCGTTCCGGCCAGGCCTCTACCAGATCGGCAACCGCTTCGGGACGCCGCGCCGTCACTGCCACCCGTGCGCCACGCTCCAGGGCCGTCCGCGCTATCTCGCGCCCGAAGCCGGTGGAACACCCGGAAATCAACCACACTGAATCCTGCACTACGGGCATGCTCATTCCTCCAGTCGCCACGCGTAACTCGCGGCCCGCTCGCGCAGCTGCTCCGCGCGCTGCGCCGCAGTCATGCGCTGATTCTCGCAGACATGCTGCTGCACGTCGGCCAGGGGCACCAGCCGCTGCTGTACAGACAGATCGGCACCCGGCTCCCCACCGGCGAACTCGGCCCAGCGCAGGGTCAGGATACCCTCGTCGAGGTCTGAGGGATCGAGCCAGTTGTGTACGCCCGGGTCGGTAAGGCTCAGGACATAGGTCAGGGTGCCGTCCGGATTGGCCAGAGACTGATGTCGATTCAGGCAGCCATTGCGGTCGGTGATGCGATTGGTCGTGCCCCAGATGTTGGTGATGGGTGCGATAAAGTAGTCCGCGCCACCCAGGTTGATATCCAGCACCATGGCAGTATCCGCGTCCGGCAGCCGAAAGTAGCCCATGATATAAATCTGGTTGCGCAACGCGCCGTCACTGTCGCGATCAATCGTGAACTCAAAACCATTGGCGGGCTTGTCCATCGCCTGACGATTCCAGCGTGTGGTCTCTGTGGCCCAGCGACGCATGTAGGTCTTGATGCGCTCGAGGTTTTCCGCTTCGCTGAACGGTGCCCGCGCGGGCGGCGAACCGAGCCGCTCGATAGACAGTTCATTGACACGATCTTCTCCCCAGCGGGCGATCACGTCGCGTATGTAGAATTCATGGCTCTCTGGCGGCGCCTGTACGTGGTTGGCGCGCCCAGCCGCCGGACTCCCGTCCACCGTGATCTCGAAATATCCCTCCGCATCCACCTTCAGCTGTTTGCCATCCAGCAGTCCTACCGTTTTCATGGTGGGGTCCCACAGTGTGAAGTAGTTTTCCACCAGACGCGGCTCGGAAACCCGGCCTCGAATCACGTAGCGCTCCGCACCGCTGATGGGAATCACCCGGTACACCGAGTCAGGATTGTCGATGCCCCAGCGGCTGCCGGGGATACGCTTTCCCGCTACCGTGTGCGGCAGGCGGCTGATGGTGATGACCTTGGGATACAGTGGGTCCTGGTTCAGCGCCCAGACCGTGGCGCCGAACATGACTTCCTCAAACGCCCATGCAAATGCGCGACGCATGGCATCACTGGGTGCAGCGTGCTCCAACCAGAATGTCCGCACCGCCTCACGTGCGCTGACAATCTCCGGGTGGTTGAAATACTCCAGCGCCAGCAATTCGTGGGCGCGCTGTTCGTCGGTGCTGATAGGGTTGTTGGGGCGTGGCATACAGAGATCCCTTCACTCGCCCGGCTACAAACCGGGTCTCGTTAACAGTGTCTGTTGCGACCCTCGGTGAGCGGCCGGCAACGGGACTCAATGTAGCACTCCGCTCTGCCTATCAGCGCATGCGTATGCCCACTGGCGGTATGCTTTATCGACCCGAATTGCACACTTTTGGTGCACCACGGGTTCCAAGGGCTACAGAGAGACTACCCGGGCCGTGTGCACCACTGGGCCGGTCGGCGCGCCGGTCGGCGAACCCCCGGCAGGCTCGATACTTACCGCGATACCCTTGGACTGCCTGAGCAGCGCTCGCAGTCCCGCGGGCAGCGAGCGGGTCACTGATTCACCACCCACCGGCAGCAGCCCCATTGAAATTGGAGGTCCGGACTCGGGCAGCATCCACAATTCGAAGACTTTATCGACATCGGCCGCTACGGCGTTTACCGCACGTGCTGTGATTGCCCCTGTCTCCAGGTTTGCACTGAGTAACCAGAGGGGCTCGCTGCCATCCCCGATCACACTGACGTGATCGGGCGCAGAATCAGGAGGCGGCGGGGACGTGGTGAACGGGGAAGACACCACCAGGAGAACAACCAGCGCCGTGCTGGCTGCCAGGCTCCAGGCACGCCAGAGTCCTATTGAGCGCCACCAGGCAGGGTGCAGATCCGCAGGCTCAATGCGGCGCGCAACGGCCGACCACACAGCCGAGGGTGGTGACACGGGAGCCAGCGTGAGGCCGAGTTCACCCAGGGAGGACTCCCAACGCCACACAGCGCTACGCACATCCGGCCGCTGGTGCAGCAGGCGCTCAAAACGGCGTCGTGCGCCACCGCGGAGAGTCCCCAAAACATATTCGCCAGCGAGGAGGTCGACCAGCCTTGCGCTATCGTAGTTCACTGTTGCAAACACTCTCTCAGCCGCTGCATGCCGCGCCGAATCCGGCTCTTTACCGTACCCACAGGGGTCGCCTCCCTGGCCGCCAGTTCTTCATGGGTGAAGCCGTTAACAAATGCGGCGACTATACTCCGGCGCTGCAAGTCTGCCAGTTTGCCGAGGCATTCCTGAAGAAGGTCCGAAAACCCTTCCTGAGTGGGCTCAGTCAGCGACTGCTGCTGGACAGCTTCCATTTCCAGGGCATCCCGTCGCTTCGAGGCCCGGAGCAAGTCCAGCGCACGATAGCGAGCGATGGCGATGATCCAGGAGAGTACCAGACCGCGGTCGGCGTGGTAGTCGCGCGACTGCCCCCACACCTTGACGTAAGCGTCCTGCATCACATCCTGGGCCAGGGCTGAGTCACGAAGCATGCTGAGCAGCACGGCGTAGACGCGCGGTGCCGTCGCCTCGTAGAGCCTCTGAAAGGCGTCTCTGTCCCCCAGCGCGCTCCGCGCCAGCATGACTTCCAACTCAGCCTGATGTGTCATCCGCTACTGCATGCCCTCTGCCCTGGCGAGAAGCGCCATATCCTCGGCCTCGCGCTGCAGTCTCGCATTTCTGCGCGCAACATCATAGGCCAGCTCCGGATCAGGCAGGACATCCAGATAAAACATCGCGATCTCGCGAGCGTGCCGGTAATCGCCTGCGTCCAGCCATTCTTTGAAGCGCAGATCCATAGTGCGCACAGTGAGATCAACGGGAAATCCAAGGCCGCGCTTTGCGAGCACCTGTCGCACCGCAATCGCCGGGACGGCGTGTGCCGCGGGATCAACCGCGAGTGCGTCTGTGTAGCGCTGCTGCTGCAACAACAAATCCATCAGTGCGGCACGCCGTTGTACTGAGGGAACTGCCGCGATCGCGTAGCGGAGGTCCCGCTCTGCCGCAGCCATCTCGCCCAGACTCCACGCCAGTTCAGCTCTCACCGAAAAGTGCCACGCCATAAGGTTGACGTCATCGGTGTTTGCGTTCAGATCCTGCAGCCTCTCGTAGGCGCGTCTGCGCTCTTCCAGCGAAACAGCCTGACGCGCAAAGCAGGTGACCGAGGCCATGGGCGAAACACTCAGTGCCACTCGCGAACACGCCCTTCGATACCGATCAATATCCCCCACAACCTGGGCGACGGCAGCCTCCAACAACCATGCCTGGCCATTGCCGGGTTGCTCGGCCAGCAAGCGTCCCAGGAGAACGCTGGCCTGCTTAAAATCGTGTTCCGCCTGCGCCAGCCAGGCGAGGTACAGCAGTTTTTCTGCGGCACTTGCACCCGTGCTGTCTGCCAGTGCCTGCCTGGCCACGGCCAGCAAATGATCGTCACCAGACACCGAGTAGCGTTGCAGAAGATCCCGTGGCGTAGCCGCACGGGTCGTCGAGTCTGCTTCCGCGCCAGTGTGTCGATGCACACTGTGCGCATCAGCCTCCGGCTGGACGAGAACGAGCAGGAGGAGCGCGACAAGGCTAACGCAACAGGTCGGCGAAATCGTCATCCTCAGCATCAGAAACAAACTCCAGATCGTTGATGTCACGCGGCGACGCGTCTGCAGGATCGGCAAACACATCGCGCACAAAGGCGGAAAAACTCTGCAGGCGCGGCGGCTCGGGCGCCACGGGCGGCTGTCCGCCCGGCGGTGGAGCCGGGACTACCACCCGGTCACCGCCGTCTGAGCAAGCAACCAGGAACAGGGAAACGAGCAGAATCACACATGAATGTCTCATAAACATAACTCCTTCTGCCTGTCAGGACGTCGGTGTTGGCAGCGGCGCGTCAGCGGGACTACCGGGATACGGTTCCAGCAGATACGGAAAGCGATTGTCGAGTTCCGACGCAGACAGTGGCGCACCGTCGGTCAGGGCGACATTGCCGATCGCCGCGTCCTCTGGCAGGCAGAAACCGAGGTTTACACCTGATCCCCCGGGGCCCAACGGCAAGTCGTGGCACAGCGCGCCCATCACCACGCGCAACGCGATATCCACCACATCGTCGCCAGGCCGCCTGCCATTGGGAAACCCCGCAAGATCACCCGCAGCAAGCCCCAGAGGCTGCTGCTGTGAACGCGGGGTGGGTTCAACCATGGTGTTGAGTCGCAACATTTCCGCTGGCACAGCATTGGAAAACTGGTTCACGTCGGCAAATCCGGTTAGAAAGGCCGCGACAAGGTCCGTGCGCGGAAGGTTCACCGGCGCCAGGGTTGTCAGCGATGTGCCGAGCGTTGCGTTGACGGCATCGCGAAACAACGTATCAAGAATCGCGGGAAGCACCGGATTCGTGACAAAGTCTGCAAACTGTCCATCGTCTGCAGGTCGGCTTCCGTTAAACCTGTCCTTCTGGTCGTAACCGATGACCAGTTCATTCACGAGCGGGGCGGAGAGCCTTGAGACCTGAGTCCACGCTCCGCCACCAACCTCGGGTTTTTCAAGCGTCGCTTGTGGATTCAGGATCGTTGCCTGCGGCAGGCTCGCCGTCGTCCATGCACCGATGATGCCCTCGTCTCCCGCAAGACACTCGCGGTGCACCTCCAGTGCGATGGAGGTGACGTTGTGGCGTGACAGGACATTCCGCGCCGGGTCCTGGGTTATGCCGCCCGGAAATCCCCCGCCATCACCAGCTCCCGGGGCACTGTCGCCCTCCACGGGCACAAAATTGACGAGATCAAAAATCTCCCCCAGCGCCAGTTTGAACGCCTCATACCTCTGTCCAACGAAAACCCGTCCCTGTTGATTGCAGCCCGGGATATCAATCCTATGCACAAAGCTGCGAGCATACGTTTCGTAACTGCCGGGACCGCCAAACGTCTTGGTCCCCGCGTAGTCGAATGGCTTGCCAAATTCTGCGCTGCCGTTGCGCGCATCAGTGACTGACTCGCCGCTGCTGCGGCGCGCGCCTTCCACCATATCGACGCTATACGTGTCGAAGTGGCTTAAACCGGGCGCGCTGTCAGCGGATACCGGCCCGATATTGCGCAGTACAGACGTGACCGATTTATCGCCAATGGTCAGGGGTACTACGCCACCAGCGGGCACGTTGCTGCTGAAGCGAAACTGGAAAGTCTTGTCTTCGACCGCATCCCCGTCATTGTCGACGTGAATTTCGTAGAGTGCGTTGCTGTCCAGTGGAAAGTAGTTTGGTCCACCGTACGCCGCTTGCAGCGGGATATAGTTGGCGATCATCGTAACGTAACCCGATCGGGCGGGCTCGTAACTCATGAAGAGATAGAAATCCGTGGCGTCGACCTGCGGATATTTCGTGATGAATGGGGCCTCGCGGTGGCTGGACGCCCCCGCGTGGAGCGATAACGTCATCGCGACCGAAGCCGCCAGTACCAGTTTTTGCATGTGCATCTCCTGCCAATTCCGGGATTTCACTGGCGTTACGTCCCCCGGAAGAGCAAAAGATGCATAGCGTGCGTAAAAAATTTTCAACCGCTCAGAAATCGGCGTTCGTGGCGGGGTGCGCACACGGAGCCCTGCCAACCGATGCAGCCCTCGGGAATCGGCCGGCAACAGGCTTCAACGCAGCACTACTTCTCCCGAAAGGAGTGGCCGTAGAAACGGGGAAATGCTTGATCGGCTCAAATCGGGTGAGTCTGGTGCAATCGGATCACTGTGGGACCCCATTGATCGCGCCGCGCAAAAACTCCTGATACGAATCCTCGGATTCCGAGCGCAACAATATTCCAGTGCCCAATGCATACCACTGTGTTTCCGAGGAGCGAGCGGGAACGCCAGTACCGCCAGTTTCCACCGACTCCTCGAGTACCCGGCAGGCCGTGTAAGTGCCAGCCGGCACGGTGATGGTCTCCGTGCCCAGGTAAGTGGTCTTCAGTTCGACGGTTTGGCTTGAAGAGCTACCACGGCTGTCCTGCAGCGTCGAAGAATAATTCTGCTGAAAGCTCTGCCCTGCCGCCAAATCCCAACGGTTGAGTTTGAACGGCGCCAGTGTCAACGTTGCCGACGTAAGCGGAGGCTGAGCGGTTTCGACCTCGCTGCCATAATATCGCAACCGTTGGGCTCCCGGGTTGATCGAAAACCAGGTCAAATTGGTGGCCAACAGCTCCCCCTCGCTGCGCTGTTCCAGCCGCATGCGGATAGCAGGGTTACCCTGGAAAAGCCCCGTGCCGTCAATCACCTGATCGAACTCGGCAACAAAATAGCCACCACCGGGCCCTGGCCTGCGGTACTCAGACACGAACCGCGTACCTTGCCGGAAAAGATCCGGACTGAAACAGGCACTTAACGGCTGCGTGCCATAGTCATTGCCAGAGGCGGCCTCGAACACCGGGTTGAGGAAGAAGACCTCGTCGCTGGCGAGGAAGGCCATCAGCGCATCATTGCCTGCAAACCCCGAGGTGAACAGGCGACAGGGGGCAGTTGTACCACCGCAGAGACCCCGGTGTTGCTTGCGCCATCCTTCGAAGCGGTAGCCGTCCGCAGGCCGGGCGACAAAGGTTTCATCAAAAAGGAGATCTACCACGTTAACGACACAGGTTTCGCCGCCGGGACAGCTGAGTGACCCGGAGCGGGTGGTGACAGAACCCCCTTCAGGCACCGAGATTGAAATCTTGCACGCACCCAATACGGCAGTACAAAGTAAAACGAGGAGATATCGGAGTGTGAGCATTCTTCTCCCTCCAGCCGTGTTGCAGCTCCACATGATACGACGCGATGCGCTTAACTACAAAATCAGGGCAGAACGCCCTGCGCAAGGAACGTGGATTCGCCGAGCGGCCAGTAAACAGGGAGGGGTGCTACCGATAGTCCCGATAGACCATCGGTAGCAGCAGATGCTAGCTGTTGGGCAGGATCACCGCATCGATGACGTGAATCACGCCATTGGAGGCGCTGATATCCGTCGCTGTGACGTTTGCGGCATCCACTTTCACGCCGGCATCGGATGCCGATACGGCAATGGTGTCGCCCTGCAGGCTGGTCGCTTCCGTCAAGGTGACCACATCAGCCGCCATCACTTTGCCGGATACCACGTGGTAGGTCAGGATAGCCGTCAGCTGATCCTTGTTCTCGGGCTTGAGCAAATCATCCAGCGTGCCGGCCGGCAACGCCGCGAAGGCAGCGTTGGTCGGTGCAAATACGGTGAACGGACCTTCGCCAGACAGGGCTTCAACGAGGCCAGCCGCCTGCAACGCGGCGACCAGCGTGGAGAAATCCGGATTGCCGACCGCGATCTCTACAATCGTCGGCTTGGCCATTGACCCGTGGTGCTCATGATCACCTGCCGTCGCGGCAAAAGACGTGAGAAGCAGACCGCTGATCGCGGCCAAGGACAGATACTTCGTAATGAATCGCATGATGGAACCTCGCAAGTTACCAGATATGTTGGATCGACGACCCAACGTCACAGGAACTTACGAGGTGCCCTGCAGCCCAGACCTGCACTGTAGACCTTTTGCCCATGCGCCAGACGGCCCCGGGCAAGACCTTACCAGTTCAGATCCAGCGGCGGGATACGGGCGTCTATCAGACGCGGGCCCCTGCCCGCCATCGCTGACGCCAGCTGCTCATTGAACGCCTCCGCAGTTGTTGCCACCGTGGCCAGCACACCCATACCGGCCGCCATCGCCTGAAAGTCCATGCCGGGGTTGCCAATGGCCAGCGAGCTGGCCGCCTTCGGCCCCGGCTTGCCCCCGCGGGCACCGGTGCGTGCAAACTCGACCTCAAGTACGCTGTACTTGCCGTTGTTGAGCAGCACCACGGTGATGTCCAGCTGCTCGCGCGCCATGGTCCACAGCGCCTGAATTGTGTACATGGCACTGCCGTCACCCTCCAGACAGAGCACCTTGCGCTCCGGCGCGGCGATCGCCGCACCCACGGCCGCCGGGAGCCCCCACCCGATAGCGCCACCGGTCAGGTTCAGCCAGTCGTGGGCCCGGGCATGCGCCGTCGCGGGAAAACAGGCCAGCCCGGAGGTGATGCCCTCATCAACCACGATGGCGTTCTCGGGCAGGTAACAGGCCAACGCCTGGGCGACGGTGCCCGCATTGAGCTCGCCCGTGGGCGCCTCGGGCAACTGCAGCTCACGCAGCGCTGGCGCCTGACTGGCGGCGCCCACACGCGTGACAAGAGCCTGCAATGCGCCCTCAATGTCGTCGTTCGGGCCTGCCAGACTGAGGATGTCGCAGCCCTCCGGCGACAGCACGCTGGCCACATTCGGGTAGGCGAAAAAAGACACCGGCGCTTTGGCGCCCAACAGGAGCAACTGTTCCGTACCCTCCAGTTCCGCGATCGCCAGCTCCGCCAGATAGGGCAGACGTTCAATCGCCGCGGTTCCGGCACCGCGGCGCACCCGGGCCGGGAAGGTCTCGGTCAGCACGCGGGCACCCGTGGCCTGGGCCAATCTGCCGGCCAGCTCTCCCTGTGCCTGGCTGACGCAACGGCCGCCGAGCATGATAACGGTAGCCTTGCCGTTCCCCAACATGCTGGCGGCCTTGTCCAGCCGGTCCTCGGGTACGGGAGTTGCGGCATCCAGGACCGGCGCATCAGCTGCACCGGAGGGGTTGTCACCCCAGGACACATCAGCCGGCAGCACCAGCGTGGCTACCTGACCCCGGCCGGCCTGGCGAATCGCCTCAGCGCCATCCCGGGCGATGTCTGCTGCGGCGCCTGACGCATGCACCCAGTGCGACACCGGGCCTGCGATGCCTGCGATATCGGACGTCAGCGGCGCATCGTATTGCAGGTGGTAGGTGGCGTGGTCGCCCACGATATTCACCATGGGCAGGTTGCCTTTTTTCGCGTTGTGCACATTGGCCAGCGCATTCCCCAGCCCCGGCCCCAGGTGCAGCAACGTGGACGCAGGCTTGCCTGCTATCGCGGCGTAACCCGCCGCTGCCCCGCTGGCGACGCCCTCGAACAGGCACAGCACGCAGCGCATGCCATCCACTTCATCCAGGGCAGCCACAAAGTGCATTTCGGAGGTGCCCGGGTTGGTGAAACAGACATCCACACCACCGTTGACCAGGGTTTGAATCAGACTTTCTGCACCGTTCATGGCGATTCCTTATTGTTCGTGTCGCCGTCGCTGGCGACGTATCCGCGGGAGGAGTTGCCCTGCAGCAGCTCCGACTGTGGCGACAATACGTTATATCCCATCGCAAGACTGTCAGCCAGGCGATAATCTGGATGTGGATTCAGTCGTTTTCCAGCGCCAGTTGTTCCAGTGCGTCAAGGTCACGAATCAGCAACGAGCCATAGGTCAGGTCGATCATCCCATCCTCCTGCCACTGACGCAGCACCTTGTTGACCGACTGGCGGGAACCTACCACCAGCGCCCCGATATCCTCCTGGGTGAGACGGATATCAAAATGAATCCCGCCATCCTCGTGCTTGCGACCCACAGTCCGCGCCAGCCCGTAGAGACGGCGTGCGATACGTCGACACAGGACGCCGAGACTGACCTGTTCATAAATGAGGTAGAAACGCCGCGCCCTCGCCGTTTGCAGTCGCGCAACCGCCCAGGGTATCTCCTCGTGCGTACGCCAGAGCTGCTGGAACAGACTGCGCGACAGGACTCGGAGGACCACCTCCCCAACCGCCTGGGTGCTGTGCGGTCGAACATCATCGTCAATCAGGCTGGACTCACCGAAGCAGGTCCCCGGCGGGAACAGGTCATAAAGCAGCTCTTTACCGGCATCAGTGACGTTGTAGATACGCACAACACCCTGTTCAACGCGGTACAACTCATCGCCAGCGTCGCCACAGCGGTAGATCGTCTCACCGCTGTGATAGTGCCGACGAGGCATGCCCGCAAGAACCTGTTCCTGCACCTCTCCGGGAAGCTCGCCAATCCAGTCCTGCTGCCACAAATACATGCCCTGACCCATGAAACCATCGCCGAAGGCACAGTAAAGCAGAAAAGACAGAGACCGTACCAGCCGCAATCACAGCCGGCGATATTCGCAGGAGTCGCCAAAAATCAGGCAAAAAAAATGCCGCCCTTGTGAGGCGGCATTTTCGGGTTATGGTGGGCCGTGCTGGATTCGAACCAGCGACCAATTGGTTAAAAGTCGACCGGCCAATTTCCATATTATTGATTTAATTTAACTTTTATCGGTGACGCCCGTTGCAAGTTGCACCGAAATGCACAACAAAGCACAACTGATTCCGGCAAAAACCCGGCAGGCCAGCTTCATCACACGGAGCAGTTGGTCACCTCTTCCACGAACCGGCGAAAATCCGGTAAAGATTTTTGGCAGATAGCGAAAACGATTTCCCAGTTTGTTGATTGGCGTGCAAAACTGTCCCGATGGAGGGGTGATTGGCGTTGAAAAAAGCATAGGACATATTAACGGCCTATCGAGAGTAGACATCCTCGCTGATTGTGCTGACCGGACCTGCAATTGAACCGAAAACCCTGTTCGCGGTGTTGGAAATGCCATTCCTATCCGGTCAATCCTGAACGAGCGCGCGCAGCCGCTTGTGCCATGCGGTATCCCTGGCTTCCTTGCTAGTGGGTTGCTGTTGGT
>Ga0207884_1000136_pt1 | contig 74468 bp, 72 predicted proteins | sample MalvirmetaMSP144_FD_184236 | JGI IMG/M metagenome (GOLD analysis project Ga0207884, IMG submission 184236) | Marine viral communities from the Deep Pacific Ocean - MSP-144 (SPAdes) | ecosystem: Environmental > Aquatic > Marine > Oceanic | place: Pacific Ocean | collected 2011-07-08 | reverse complement strand
TATGTTGGGCTTGTTTTTTGGCATATAAGCAATCAGAGTATGGTTAAATTATAACGGCTAAACATTTAAGCATATTGACCGCTAAATGTTATAGAACGAAACAATTAAGGTGGGCAAAACTCAGGTATGTTACAAGGAAATGATATTAGTCAGACCGATTACGAACGGTTTCGACTTTTTTTGGAACAGGCCTGCGGCATTGTTTTGGGTGATGGCAAACAATATTTAATTGTCAGCCGTCTGACCAAGCTGTTACGGGATGAAAATATTCCGTCAGTTGCCGATCTGTTAAATGCCATACAGCGTGGCCACCCGCGTCACTTGCGAGACGCGGTTATCGATGCGATGACGACAAATGAAACCTCTTGGTTCAGGGATGGCGGGCCATTTGAAGTATTTGAAAAAATGACGTTGGCTGATTTGGAAACGCGGGTTACAGCTCCCTGCAGAATCTGGTCAGCAGCCTGCTCTTCGGGGCAGGAACCTTATACCATCAGTATGATCCTCAATGAATATATTCGTAAAAAGCCGGATAGCAAACTTAAAAGCACCCAAATCATTGCCACAGATATTTCCAACAGCATGCTGGCACTGGCAAGGCGCGGTGTTTATGAAGAACATGCGCTGATAAGAGGTATTTCCCCTGCAAGACGACAGCAGTTTTTCAAACCGTTTGAAGGTCGCTGGCAAATTGTCGATGAAGTTAAACAACGGGTGCAGTTCAGGGAACAGAATCTGTTGCAAAGCTATACCGGATTGGGTCGGTTTGATGTCATCCTGTGCCGTAATGTGTTGATTTATTTTTCGATGCAACGCAAGACAGACATACTTACCCGCCTGGCCCAGGCATTAAACCCGGGTGGCTATCTGTTTTTAGGTGCCTCGGAAACGATTAGTGGTTATACCGATGCATTTGATTTGCAACGCACGCCGCATGGTGTGGTCTATCGCCGTCGTTAGTGTTCGGATTTATCGGATACAGATTTAATCTCTATGGATTCAGCGGATTGGTCACTTGTTGCTGTTTTCGCCGTTTGCGGTTTTTCACACCACCCCAGCCAGCTTCCAATGTATTGTAAGACCGTTTTGATTAAACGCCATAAACGTGGTAGCAACCAAATCATTAACACGATGAAAATAAACAGTGCCGCAAGAAACCACAGTGGATGAGTGAGGGCCGTCCACAAACCGGCAATCACCAGCAAGTCTTCAGTTATTGAGGCTGTCCAGTTACTGAAAGGTTCTGGTGAGGTATTGATCATTAATCGACTGCCGGCTTTAGTGGCATGAGTTGCGGCAGCAAGGCTCCCGCCTAGCAGACCTGCTGTTAATTCGATTGCCGGGCTGACATCTCCAACTGCACTTGCCGCCAACATGGCACCAGCCGGAATACGGATAAAGGTATGCAGAGTATCCCAGCCGGTATCGACGCCTGGCACTTTATCAGCGAAAAATTCCACACAATACATTACTGCTGCGGCTGTCATCACCAGCGGGTCACTGAGAACCTGCAACTCTGTCGGCAAAACCATATGGCCTGTTGTGCCCATATAACCCAGCATAAATACGGCAGCATATAAATTGATTCCACTGGCCCAGGCGGCACCCATACTCAGTGCAATAATACTCACAGCATCCATTTAGTGACTCCTGTTTGTTATAGTGGTGGGTCTGAAAGATCATCAGACCCTGGAGTTTTTGTGGAGTAATTTGGATGATAACCCGAACAGAGCTGATCGCCTATATTGATGAGCAATTGGAAGTATCGAGATTTCAGGACTATTGTCCGAATGGTTTACAGGTTGAAGGTAAGTCAGAGGTAAATATTCTGGTGACCGGCGTAACGGCAAGTCAGGCTTTGTTAGAGGCGGCTGTGGAGCATAATGCTGATGCGCTTATGGTGCATCATGGGTATTTCTGGCGTGGTGAAGCTCCCGCAGTGACCGGCATTAAATATCAACGTTTGAAAATGTTAATCAATAATGGCATCAATCTTATAGGCTATCATCTGCCCTTGGACGCCCATGCCGAGTTTGGCAATAATGTACAACTGGCAAAAATACTGAATATAGAAATGGATGGTTTTATTGCCGGTACCGGAGAACCCGCCATCGGTTTCCGAGGGAAACTGACAACACCCCAAACCTTAGAAGAATTTTCATCCCATATTGCCTGTCAACTGGATCGAAAACCGACCATTATTGCCGGTCATGATCGTTTAATAAAAACAGTTGGCTGGTGCACAGGTGCTGCACAAGGTTATATTCAGCAGGCAGCAGAGTCAGGTCTGGATGCCTTTATTAGTGGAGAAGCTTCAGAGCAGACAACACATTTGGCCAGAGAACTTGGAATTCATTACATCGCAGCAGGACACCATGCCACTGAGCGTTATGGGGTTAAATCCTTGGGAGAGCATGTTGCTCTGAAATTCGGCCTGCAACACTATTTCATTGACATTGATAATCCAGTTTAATGGATAAACCTGCCATCAGGATGATAACCAACATGAAAGACTATATAGACAAGTTAAAACATTTTTTCCAGGTTCAGCTTTGGCAGGAAACGACTGAAAGCGCCAGCAAACTAAAACGTTTGACACGGCACGCGGGCCGAGTGGTTTATGTGATGGCGAGGCAACTGTCGACCGGAGAATTAAATCTGCGGGCAATGAGTCTGGTGTTTACCACCTTGTTATCATTAGTCCCGTTAATTGCAGTTGCTTTTTCAGTGCTCAAGGCTTTTGGAGTACATAACCAAATAGAACCCGTATTGCTGAACTTCATGGCACCCCTGGGTGAAAAAGCCGGGGAAATGACTTCCAGCATTATTGGGTTTGTAGAAAACGTCAAAGTCGGCGTGCTGGGTTCGATTGGTTTGGGCATGTTGTTTTACACAATTATTGCTTTGGTACAGAAAGTTGAAAGTGCTTTTAATTTTGTGTGGCGGGTCAAAAGATCAAGGTCGTTTGCACGTCGATTCACTGATTACATGAGCGTTGTGATGATCGGGCCGGTATTGGTCTTCTCCGCTTTAGGAATTGCCGCAACGGTGATGGATAATGATGTGGTCTCGACCTTACAATCAATCGAACCATTTGGAACATTGCTACTGATACTCAGCAAATTGTTACCCTATTTTATGATTGTGCTCGCCTTTACCTTTCTCTATACCTTCATTCCTAATACCAAAGTGAAACTTGGGCCGGCCCTGGGTGGTGCAATGGTGGCCGGAGCACTATGGATTGGACTGGGAACTTTGTTTGCGACTTTTGTAGCTTCATCATCCAATTACACGGCAATCTATTCCAGTTTTGCGATTTTATTTTTCTTTATGATCTGGCTTTATCTTGGCTGGTATATTTTATTGACCGGATCTCAGGTAGCTTTTTATCTTCAGCATCCAAGATTTGTATTGATGGGCGGAAAAACCCTGGTTTTGAGTCCACGATTACGTGAGAAAAAGGGCTTGTGGTTAATGACTATTATTGCCCGTCGCTTTTGTGAAAAAAAGCCGGCATACAGCCTTTCGGAACTGGAGAAGCTCACCACGTTAAGTAGTGAAAATTTAGAGGAATTATTGGACATTTTGGAGGAAGGTGGCTTTATCGTAGAGGTGGCTGGAGATAAAGATTCCTTTACTATGGCCGGTGATGTCAGCAAAATTTTAGTCAGTGAAATTTTGTTTTGTTTACGTAGTGCCGAGGAAGTGGGTATTTCAACATTACAGCAACACACTGAGCCCAGTATTGAAGCATTCTTTTCTGAAATTAATGAAGCACAGAATACTGTGTTGGATGATTTAAGTTTACGTGATTTAGCCATAGGCAAAAATACAGCATGATTGAGACAAATGCTTTTCAGGGAAAACGTATTCTTCTTGGCGTTACCGGCAGTATTGCAGCCTATAAATCAGCAGATTTAATTCGAAGATTAAAAGAATACGGTGCTGAAGTACGGGTAATGATGAGTGATGGTGGAACGCAGTTTATTACGCCACTTACGCTGCAAACGGTCAGTGGTAATCCCGTGTCATTGAATTTCTTTGATGCTGATGAAGAAGCTGCAATGGGTCATATTAAATTGGCGCGTTGGGCAGACTGGATCCTGATTGCTCCCGCAACCGCTGACTGTCTGGCGAAACTGGCTCATGGCCTGGCGGATGATTTGATTTCCACGGTATGTCTTGCCTCTGAAGCACCGTTGATGGTGGCACCGGCAATGAATAATAAGATGTGGTCACATATCGCAACCCAGCAAAACTGCCAACTGCTAAAACAACGCGGTGTGGAATTTATTGGTCCTGAAAGCGGTGATCAGGCCTGTGGGGAACAGGGCGAAGGTCGCCTAATGGCTGTTGAAAATATTGTGATGCATCTGAGCCGCAAGTTGCAGACCGGTCCTCTGACAGGAAAACAGGTAGTCATTACTGCAGGACCTACGCATGAACCAATTGATCCGGTTCGCTTTATTGCTAATCGCAGCTCAGGGAAAATGGGCTATTCCCTGGCGCAAGCAGCCGTTGAGATGGGTGCAAAGGTCACCCTGATATCTGGGCCGGTGGCTTTGGAAGCCCCGTCTGGTTGCAGCCGTATAATGGTTGAAACGGCTCAACAAATGTTTGACGCTGTTATGCAAAACTTAGCTGGTACGGCAATTTATATCGGTTGTGCAGCAGTAGCAGATTATCGTCCCACGCATCCTGCTTCAGCTAAATTAAAAAAAACGGCTGATGATGATTTATCACTGCAACTTCGTTTGAATCCCGATATTATTACATCGGTTGCCAATGCCGATGAGCGGCCGGAGCTGGTCGTTGGTTTTGCTGCTGAGACAGATGATTTGCAACAATATGCACAACATAAATTACAGCAAAAACGTTTGGATTTGATCGCAGCGAACCAAGTGGGGGATGGACTGGCTTTTGGTCAGGATAACAATGCGCTGGAAATTTTCTGGGAAGGTGGGCATAAGTCCTTGGCTGAAGCTCCGAAACTTGAAATTGCACGCGAACTCATAACATTAATAACAGAGCGTTATCATGCAAAAAATTCAATTTAAGATTCTCGATCCGAGACTGGGCAAATCCATTGAACTGCCGGACTATGCCACCGAGGGTTCTGCCGGAATGGACCTGAGGGCCTGCCTGGATGAAAATCTGATATTACGTCCTGGCGAAACCATTCTGATACCGACCGGAATTGCCATTCATATTGACGATCCCTCCCTGGCTGCGATGATTTTGCCGCGCTCAGGCCTTGGACATAAACACGGCATTGTATTAGGTAATCTGGTGGGCCTTATCGACAGCGACTATCAGGGACAAATTTTTGTATCCTGTTGGAATCGGGGGGATACGCCCTTTGAAATCGTAGTGGGGGAGCGTATTGCACAAATGCTGTTCGTCCCAGTAGTGCAAGTAGGATTTGAGCAGGTCACCGAGTTTACTGCCAGTGAACGTGGTAGCGGCGGCTTCGGCCATACTGGCAGAAGCTGAGCACAACCGTGCTGCTGAAACTGCAAAATCTGAAGCTATTTCGCCGAAGGCTGAGTTCGCTGGCCATTCTGCTGTTGATTTTGATTGTTCTTTCCGGGGTGGCAGCAGCAATCCGGATTAATGATTACCAACAGCAGTCAGCTTCAGAAGCATTCAACCAGACACAAACGGAAAAGCTGGCGCTCGCTGCATCCGGTATGATCGATATGCTACAAGACTGGCAGCAACGTTTTAACGAGATGTCGGCGGAAAATGCACAGGACCCGATAGCTTTTGGCTGGCCTGATGCATCAACCTCATGTGTTATTTCCTTTATACCTGCTGCTCCAACATCCGACGCGTGTATTCCGGTCAGTTTTGGCACTATTAATAGTCTGCGCCAGGCAGACATGCAAGGTATGGCTGATATTGCTGTTATGCAGCCAAATACGCCCCAGGCGCATATTTTACTGACCAAGAAGCTGGATGCAGCAGGCTATCTGGTGCTTAGCCTGCAAATGACTGAGCTGGAGGATAAGCTGCGTGAACGTTATTTATCGATTGGTACAGGTAGTCTGGCATTACAGCAAGGGGCCCAAAACTGGCTGACTTTGATCGAACAAGGCGATGGTAAAGCTCAGCATTCCAGTCCTGTTTTTACTCAGGCATTACCCGGAGCTTACTGGCGCCTGGCATTCTGGCCTGCTGAAGGGGTGGCTAAAACAGCAGCCTGGCCTGCATTGCTCATGTTAGCCATTATTGTTTGTGCCTTATGCTGGCTGGTGATAAACCGGTTCAGTACGTTAAAACCAAAAAAACAGGCGCAAATTGGAGCACGCCCACGGCCAGTAGAATATACAGAAAATGAAGTTAATATCGATAATACGCCGCCTCCTGCGGTAATACGCGCAGCCGCTCCCAAAGTGAGTAAAACCGAGTCAGTAGATAGAGTCAGGCCAGTAGATATTAAACCGGTTATTTTTAAGGCCTATGATATTCGGGGTATTGTCGGCACCCAATTAAGTGAACCCATTATGCGGGTCTTGGGGCTTGCCATAGGTACGGAGGCACAGCATCAGGAGCAGACCCGGATTATCGTCGGGCGGGATGGTCGGCTTTCCAGTGAGAGTTTCAGTGATGCATTAATCGAAGGTATTCTGGCCAGTGGTTGTGATGTTACTGATATTGGAGCGGTACCAACCCCTCTTGTTTATTTTGCCTCGCAGCACATGCGGACACATTGTGGCGTAGTAGTGACGGGCAGTCATAATCCACAGGGCTACAATGGTCTGAAAATTGTTATCAATGACAAAACATTGTCTGGTGATGCTATTCAGGGCATTTATCATCGTATACAGCATTCTCGACTTTATAGTGGGGAGGGCCAGTTACGACAGGCAGATATCATTGCTAGTTATATTGAAAAAGTAAAACAGACTGTTCCTTTATCCCGCCCGCTAAAAGTCGGTGTGGATTGTGGAAATGGTATTGCTGGTAAAGTGGTTCCGCAGTTGCTAACCGCATTAGGCTGTGAGGTGCATGAACTGTTTTGCAAAGTTGATGGTCACTTTCCCAATCATCATCCCAACCCGGCCCAACCGCAAAATATGCAGGATATTTCTAAACTGGTTCGTGAGAAACATCTTGATATTGGACTGGCGTTTGATGGAGATGGCGATAGACTGGGAGTGGTTGACGGAGAGGGTGAAATTATCTGGCCGGATCGTTTGCTGATGTTGTTTGCCAGCGATATTCTGAAACGCCATAAAGGTTCGACCATTGTTTATGATGTCAAAAGTACGGGCTTGTTGAGGCAGGTTATTACCAAGGCAGGTGGTAAGGCAATGATGTGCGCTTCGGGCCATTCATTAATACGGGCCGAAATGCTCAAACATGAGGCAAAATTAGCGGGTGAGCTGAGTGGACATATCTTTTTTGCCGATAACTGGTATGGTTTTGATGATGCTTTATTTGCCGCCTGCCGCCTGCTGGCGCTGATTGCCGATGATCCACAACGTCGTGGCGCAACAGAAATCTTTGCTGCACAACCGCAAAGTGTTAGCACTCCAGAAATTTTAATTGATTTAGATACAGCAGAATGCCGTCGGTTTATGACACAATTTACACAAAATGCACAGTTCGATGATGGCGAAGTTATCACCATTGATGGTGTGCGGGTGAATTTTAGCAATGGGTGGGGACTTGTTAGAGCATCAAATACTGTTCCCGGTCTCACGTTGCGATTTGAAGCAGAAACTGAAGAAGATCTGGAACAGATAAAACAGCAATTTATTCAGCAGATGCTGCAGGTGAAACCTAATCTAAGTCTTAATTTTTAATCTTACGCTGTTAACGACAAAAACGAATTATAGTTGGTCGTTATTTTGCATAAGCAAAAACAATAAAAAAAGCCTGCACTAAACAGACTGTGCGGGACAAGGAAGAAATTTTTAATGAGTTTGAATACACAAAAAGCGTCACATATTGCTCAGGTTCTGACTGAAGCGTTGCCTTATATCCAACGTTTTTCCGGTAAGACACTGGTCATCAAATATGGTGGTAATGCCATGATTGATGAAACGTTGAAAAACAGTTTTGCCCGCGATGTTGTGTTGTTGAAAGCTGTTGGTATTAATCCTGTCATTGTTCATGGTGGTGGTCCGCAAATAGGCCAGCTTTTGGCAAAGATCGGAAAAGAGTCCGAATTTATTAATGGTATGCGGGTCACAGACAACGAGACCATGGATATTGTTGAAATGGTGCTCGGCGGCCAAGTAAACAAAAGCATTGTTAATCTGATCAATAACCATGGTGGACGAGCTGTCGGCTTGACGGGGAAAGACGGTAGTCTGATATTTGCTGAAAAGATGAAATTTGCTTCACAGGAAGAACTTGGCGTTGATGCACCGGAAATGATTGATTTGGGCTATGTAGGCCGCGTAACCAGTATTGATACCAGCGTGATTGATATGTTGATTCACAGTGACTTCATTCCTGTAATTGCACCTATCGGGGTGGGGCAGGATGGACAGTCCTACAACATTAATGCCGATCTTGTTGCTGGTAAAATTGCTGAAGTGTTGCAGGCAGAAAAACTGATCCTATTGACAAACACGCCCGGACTGCTAGATGCTGACGGGACGTTGCTTACTGGTCTGAATGCGAAACAAGTCAATGATTTGATTGCCTCGGGTGTCATTTATGGCGGAATGTTACCTAAAATTGGCTGCGCGTTAGATGCCGTTCAGGCGGGGGTGACCAGCTCACACATCATCGATGGTCGTGTACAGCATGCGGTATTACTGGAAATGTTTACGGATGAGGGCGTTGGTACGCTTATTCGTGGAGGCGGTCGATGACTGAGCAACAATCAACGCGCGCGCAGAATAAACAGTCGCGTCATCAAGCGATATTGGAAGCTTTGGCGACGCAACTTGAACAACATCCCGGACAGCGAATCACAACAGCGCAATTGGCTGAAAGCCTCGGAGTATCTGAAGCGGCTTTGTACCGCCATTTTCCCAGTAAGGCGAGAATGTTTGAGGGGCTTATCGAATTTTCCGAAGATACCGTTTTTGGCTTGATCCGCAGAATTGTTGATGAAGATGATAATGCGGTCTCTCGATGTGAAAAAATTATGGCATTAATGCTGGGGTTTAGTGCCAAAAATCCAGGTATTAGCAGTGTCCTCGTTGGAACAGCGTTAACTGGTGAAACAGAACGGCTTCGTCATCGCGTGAGTCAATTTTTTGACCGATTGGAGACGCAATTCCGACAAATTCTGCGGGAACGCGAGTTAACCTTGACTCAAGCTGGCGGACGGCCAGTGAATGAAACGGCTAACTTATTACTCAGTATTGTTGAAGGAAGACTTCAACAGTTTGTTCGTAGTGGATTTCGTCAGTCACCGCTTCAGGGATGGGAACAACAATGGCAACTCATCAATACGATTCTCAAGGTCTACGCGTGATTAACGTAGTTTTGATTGGTCGAACAATAGCCAGTTTAATTAATCTGGCTGAACATGATGACTTAAAGATTACCGTTATCGACCCAGAAACTGTTGATACAGCAGTTTTGGCAATAATCGCTGCTGAAGCTGATATTACCGTGTTGGAACAAAACAATGAACGGATTAATGCCGATATTCTATGTTTGGTTCTGGCGACAAATTACGAACATAATCAGACCCTGATTATGTCGGATAAAACACCGGATTTTAATCAACTCAAAGCAACTGGCTTCAGAGCACGGGGTTACATCACACCATCACAGCATGACAAGTTAGTCAAAGCTATTCGAGCCGTACATGATGGTGAGGCATGGTTACCAAGACGTCTGGTTGCCGATATGCTGAATCATTTCGCTGCAGGTGATATGGGGCAATAATCAAACCTGGACAAGAATTAATTTTATCTGGCTGGAATTTTGCTTAGCAAAAAATAAATTTTTTAAAATATTTGTTTTTTTAGTACCAATGTACAGTAGATAGCTTTGTGTAGTCATGGGAGACTATCTGCAAATATGGTCACAAGTGGTTTTTGTTGGCCTTGGGAAGCAGCATTTCATCGGAGAAGAATTTTATGGCCACAGAAGCCGGAATTATTTCAGCCTTAATTGGCACTGCAACTGCCACAGCAGTCGACGGTACTGTGAGAAATTTACAAGTTGGTGACAAAGTTTATCCCAACGAAATTATTACCACGGGTATTGCCGGTGCTATCGAAATTGAATTTCCAGATGGCGGGGTAATGGATCTGGGACGTAATTCTCAAGCTGTTCTCGACAGTGAAGCATTTGAATTGGATGTTGCAGAAGCTGATACACCACCGGCAGCTGATGTGGTCGATGATATAGACGCCATTCAACAGGCTTTACTCGCAGGTGAAGATCCAACACAAGTTGCTGATCCTACTGCTGCTGGTCCAGGCGCACAGCCCACCAGTGAAGGTGGCAGCGAAGCGGTTGTTGTAGATTACCTTGCTCCACGAATTACACCTGATTCAGGTTTTGAAACAACAGGGCCGGGTATTGCTTTCCCTGATCCTCCACCGTTTGAGTTTTTAGTTGATGAGTCGGATGATTTGGATCCTATTGATCCTATTGATCCTATTGATCCTGTAGATCCTCCAACACTGTTAATTAGTGTGGGCGGAGAAGTTGTTCCAAGTAATTTCATAATTAATGGTAGCTTTGAAGATCGACGAGGCATTAATGCCAACGGAGAGCAAGTACTGACTAGTCCTAGCCTCGGAAGTAGTGGTTTTAGTAAGATGCTTTCTATTACTGGTTGGGAATTAGCCGAGCAAGACTCTGCCCCTATGGAGCCTCATGCTGCTGGTCATGGAAATGTTGGCTCCACAGATGGCAAGCATTTCATGGACCTAGGTGCCAGCCCAGGTAATATTGCGATCAAACAGAATGTTCAAGGCCTAAGTGGCGGTCTTGAATACAATTTAAATTTTGATTTTATTAGCAAAGCCATAAAAATGGCCAACAACCCGGCTTCTGGAAAAATGGAAGTATATTGGAATGGCAAGCTAATTGCCGTTATCGGTGGAGTCGATAACCTCATTACTGTATATGATGGTAATGGTGACATTATAAATAATGTTAATGGTGCCAATTTAGGAGAGTGGCAGTCTATCAATATCAAAGTGATTGCTGATGCTGGAGATAATGAATTAGCCTTTAAAGATATTGGTCAGAGTGATGTTCATGGTATAGCTATAGACAATGTGAAATTGGTACCTGATTTTTATCAATATGATCTCAACATTTCAGCAGATGCAAATGGTTCTGAAGGTGAACTGGGTTTTGTGAGTTTATCTGCAAGCTCTTTACCTGACGGTGTGTCGATTTATGGTTTAACACCAACGGATGGAATTTATCAAATAGCGCTTGATGCGTCTGGTAAAGCTGTATTAAATTTGATATCGGATAATGAGCTTTCAGAACCAGATATCAATGTAATCAGTGGCTCAGTCACGTTAACGGTTGGTGACTTATCATCCAGTGTTACTGAGACCGCATATTGGGAAGTGCCGGGCCAAACTGATGGTGATGATGTATTGAGCGGCACTGCTGCCAACGAAATGATTACGGGCGGTGCCGGAAATGACATTTTAACAGGTGGCGCGGGCCAAGATATTTTTGTCTGGAATGTGGGTGATGAAGGTACTTCCATCTCTCCAGTAAACGATACAGTTACCGATTTTAATATTGCTGAAGGTGATGTGCTGGACTTCTCTGACATTTTGGTTGGTGAAGAGTCGGGTAATCTGACTGATTTCATTTCTATTATTGAAGATGGTTCAGATATTGTGATTGAACTAAAACCAACAGCTGAAGATGTGACACAAACCGTCACATTGCAAGGAAAATCATTAGCTGATTTGGGTTTAGGTGGATTTGATACCTCAACTCAACAGGCTGAAATAATCAACAAACTGGTGCAGGATGGTCATGTGAATGTTGATAGTTAACTAAATTAACTGTATACATAAAATACCCGCATAACGCGGGTTTTTTTATGGGGTTAAACTTCTTGCTAACTTACTAAGTTACCAACAATCATTAGCTGGTGTTCTTTGATTATTGTGGTTAATCGTCATTGTTCCGCAACGATCAGCTGCTTGCCCCCCTGTAGGAGCTGCCTGGATTGTATAAGCTGTGGCGGATGGTGCGGCCGTGAAACTTAAGTTATAAAAACTGTTACCTTGCTTTGGTGAATTTATGAAAGGTAAATTGGCACCTGCATAAGTGAAGTTTTCCCCATAATATCTTTCCATAAAACTTACCAGTTCAAGTAAATCAGCCTGTGCATTCGATCTACGAGTCTCTCTAACTTGCTCCAGGTAGGATGGGTAAGCAATTGCAGCAATAATAGCAATGATCGCAACCGTTATCATCAACTCAATTAGCGTAAAACCTCTCTGAGGAGTAGTGTTCATGTTCTCAGTTCCTGTTAATTAGCATTGAGTAACCAAATTTCAGTGACATATGGCAGCTCACTATTTTCTTCATTTTTTGTATTGAAACCGATTAGTTCGCCTGCAGGAAGCTGAGGACCTAACTCACCATGACGAACCAATGCATGAACATTTGTATTACTATCTATCCGATAGGCGGTGTCATTAATTATTATAGTATTTGAATGGCCTGATTCTTCACTGATAACTCCAGTCTGGGTAAAACTGGTGTTAGCACCAGAAAATGCATTTGCACTAAATAACATAAAAACCAGAATAGAAAATATTTTCATACAGGTAACCTTAGTAAATTACTGCAATTGACGCCATGATTGACGTCCCTCATATCCTGGACCAGGATTTTCAATCGTTACTTCAATATTGCCATCAGCACCACTGGTATATTTAATTTCCTGTTGTCCACCGGGTTGATTGACGATACTTGGCGTTGGAATAATACCTACTTTTGATTCTTTTCCGCTGTATGGAACTTCAGTATCTGGGTCACCATCCCCATCTGTATCAATCATAAAGAAGTCTTCAGATGTAAAAACGCCATCTCCATTAACATCAAAGGGCGAATAGGATAATCTTGCACCCGTAGCATAATTCATTTCCATTAACCAACCAGATCCACCGAATGCACAAGGATCATCTGATGGAATTAAAGTAGTAAATATAATCCGCCCATTACGAATAATGGCATTACTTACTTGTCTTTCTCCCAGGTTACCTGAATTTACATCCTGATTAACAAGATCAATGTACCAACCAGAATGTTCTGTCCAATTAATCAGCTCATCAGAAGTAATACGATAATTGAAGCCATCTACAGATACCTGTTGCAGAATTTGTTGTTGTAAAAGATCGCTTCGGTCAAAAGCTATCAGCTCTGACAGTCTTTTATCCCAAATACTATAAAAACTCTGAGTGACTTGATTTTCACTAGAATTATCCCCTACTTCAAAGTATTTACCCGTACCAAATAATAACAAATAGCCATTTTCCCTAGGGTGTTTTACAACTTGAATGCGAGTTGTTATAGGTTGAATATTCGCCCCTGTACAAGTTTCTCCTGCACAAGCCGTGTAGAGTGGTTCAGGATTATCGGAATCAAGATAGGTAAAGTCCCAATTATCCTCATCCTGGCCGGTTACATTTATACTCCAAACGTTTCCGAATAAATCCCCAGCATAAATAGCGTCTACGATATTGTCATTATTAATATCAATTGCTGTTGGGGAAGCGATACCATTTGGTCGTTGAGCACCGGCTGGATCATCATTAGTACCAACCAATGTGTCAAACTTCTTAATCAGACTACCATCTGCAAGATTTATAAGATAAATGACTCCATTACCAGTCTGGCTGTCTTGAGCATCATTACTGTCTAAATTATTGTCTGCAGTATTGTTATAGCCACCGCCAACTAGAGCTGCCCATTCGCCATTATTTAGTCGAACAATACTTGCTTGTCCAAATGTAAACCCAAGATCTCTTTCATCCTGATCTGTAAATTCCCATAAAACTTTACTAGCAACATTTGCCTCTGTATTAAGGCTTGTTGGATCAGTTATATCTAATGCAAACATACCTTGTCCGCCTGCACCTAGTCCTGAAACGAGCACGGTGCGCCAACTACCATTGATAAAGGCATCTACTATTGTCGGGCTGCCATCCACATAGTATTTGTGTGTATAACTGGTATTGCTCAAATTATTTAAATTGTTGTAAACCGCATTGGGAACATAGGCAAATTTTTCAACCCCAGTATCGGCATCAAAAGCATGAAGCATTCCATCATTTGCACCTACAAAAACTAATCCTTGCCGATTAATATTTGCCACCACATAAGCTGAATAAGGACTTGCTGTTTCAGGTTGAGAATTTCCCCAGTTATCTTGATAACGTGAACCTGGGGCTGCTGCATAAGTTGGGGCAGAATTTATAATATCGCCAAGTAAACGATTTCTATTTCTAAGCGTACCACCTTCATTACTGGCTTCATTGGATTGGTCACCACGGATATAATTTAAAATTGATTGACTACCAAGTTGAGTTTGTTGGCTAGCTGAAATTGATGCCCAACGGAAAGGCTGTCCAGAATTTCCATCATAAGTTGCAATAACACGATCATTCGCAGCGGGTATCAGTGTTCCAGCATCCCAAGCAACGCCCCCAAGTGTGGCATCATCGTTAATGCTAAAGGCTAACAACTGACCGCTCCAGTCTCCACTATCAAATCGTGCTTGATAAATTTTACTGTCACCAGATACGGAACCAGAATTTAATGCAACAGAGGCAGCCGAAGAAGTCCTTGATGAAATATTTGACAGAATAGCTGCTAAAGAATCAGCAAAAGTATCAGGGTCTGTCGCGCTAAAGAAGGAACCACGGCTGTTAACAGCAGCGTGCCAAAGATCATCGATATTTTCCTCTGCATCTGCCGAGGGTTCTGGCCAACCTATACTTCCAGACGCTAATGCTTCGAAATCTGTATCAGGATCTAACGTACCATTAACCCCTAGTCCTACTGTAAAATTCACTAAATGCTGCCAGAACGCAGGATCTTCCTGATTTGTAGGGACATTATTAGTTAAATCTTCCCGAAGATCGCGTTTCCAGTATTCCATTGCAACATCCGCCAAGGTGTTATCCCACGCATCTGTATATGGATTTACTGGAGTATATTGATAATCATCATTATCTGGACCTGATATCACTTCTCCACTCGTACCATCAGTATTGCCAACCCCTGGGCTAGAGCCATTCCAGTAACCATCAGTTGTTAAAATATGATAGCTCTGACGGCATGAAAGATGTTCTGCATCATTGTTAGTACCCGGTGTATTTCCCCACGGACCGGAGTTATCAGTTCTTTCGAAATATTGGCCAACACTATTGGTGGCGGAGCGAAGAGGAGTTCCTGAGTTGTTAATTACGCGCTCGTAAAGGTTGTCAAAAAAATCTGCTCGGTTTGAACCGGAAAATTGTCTCAACCCTTCAATAACCGCCCGATTACTAGTAACACCGTCAATCGTTTTGCTGCCCTGATTAATTGCTGCGAAACCGACACGTAGATTCGAACCTTGTTTGGCAAAAGCTCTGCCGACGCCCGCTCTCGCAGTCAAAACTCGCGAGCGATAGTATTGGAACCAATTAGCAAAGTTTTGAATTTCTTCTGCTTTGGTTCTAACAATGCCACTAGGGCTGGTGAAAGTAGTAGAGGATGAGGTTGAAGTAGTAATTTGAACTCTGGTATAGCTGCTTCTAGCTGTGCGGCTGCCACCATTATATTTGTAATAAGTGATTGGCCAGAAGCTGTGATTACCGTTACATGGATCCCCGAATGCCTGTGTGAGGTCACTGGTATTTCTAAACCAACAAGCAAACTGGGTTTGTTGATTTACTAAATCAATGCCCCCAAGGGCTGGAATAGCAGGGTTATATAAAGCATTGTTGACATTTGCGTTTCCCATGCTTGTGCCGTCGGCATTACTCCATGGAACATAGGTTACATCGGGATTATAAAAAACCGCATTATTAGCTGACGATCGTGTAAAAAAGTTATGAACGTTATCATCATCAAAATTTGCAATTTGATTTGCGTAGGTTACCCCACCATATAAATTGCTAGGTCGTGGGAAAATATAGCTGCTGAAATTTCGATTTTCATCAGGCATTACTTCCCATTGCATAGATCCCGAATCATCAAGTGTAAACATGATATTCGGCTCAATACTACCACCCAGATAAAGTGGAACATTGCTGATATTTAATGTTGTAGCAAAAACACCATTACTTATTAATAAAATAAATCCCACTGTGCATTTTAAGATGAAATATCTCATTATCAGTACCTCTTAATAACAGTGCTTTGCAATAAAACTCTGGCTTGGTCAGAACCACCGGTACCGCGAGCTGTAATACGATAATGGACAATGCCGTCAACTGGGGAACCTGTTCCTTTGTTTTCATCATCATTGTCAAAAACTAATTCTTCAATAATATATCTGGGAGGTGTAGCTACGTTAGCGACGTTTACTGAAGCAACTCCATTGGCGCTCCACCAGGCTGCATCGCGCTCCAGCCACCATGGTGCTGCATTCGTTGGAGTAGGATCCATGGCATTTGTATTCCAAGTGTTTTCATTACTGCCGTCTTGGGTTGCAATCGGTTCAGTAACAAATGCAGAGATTCTCTTCTCAGCATCACGAAGTGCAATTTCAGCTGCTTGAAAGGCTAATTCATGATCACGAAGGTTGGCTGTCATTTTTTCTTCAAGTGAGCTGGTGCTAATACTGGATAGGCCTAACAGCGTCATTAACACCAGAATAATCAAGCTGACGATTAACGCAGCACCTTTTTGATTGGTTGCTTTTAGTTTATTCATGATGTGCGATTGCGTAGAACAATAGTTTGAGTAAAGACTCGTCTCAGTCGGCGGTCATTAGCTGCAGGAGTAATAGTGGCACCATTGAAGTAATAATCCTGCGGCCCATCCACCACCAGGTTATTTTCCAGGCTCACCATTAAAAGGCTTATACGGACACTGATAACGGTTGCCCAATTTCCTACTGCATTAGCTGTTCTGTAATCATCTACAGAAAAGTCCTCATTAGTATCAACACCATAGAGAATTTCCATTCTCTCAACACCCTCTATGAGTTCTTGAGAATTATTGTCCAGCACTTTTTGATAAAGAGAAGGGCCTGACGCACCTTGTCGAATATAAAAAGTATTGGCAGAGTAGGTGTTTAGCCACCCACCACCAAAGTTATCACCTAAATTAGCTGAAGAGTTGCCTGGTGAACCCACACCAGCTACATGTTCTATTGTTCCTGAAGAAGGATCATTGGTAATTTGAAAGATGGCGGCACTATCACAGGTCGTAACCAAAACAATATTGCTGCAAGTAGGTTCATAATCTGGGCTGTCAGGATCCGGGTCACATGGTGTAAAAGTATTGTCGGTACCGGTTTCAAGTGGTGCAGTAAAGTCAGTGCTGTCATGATCGATAATATTTGCATGACCAGAACTTACAGTGCGAATTGTAATGACATCTGACCCTGCTAGGGCATTAGCACTGATCGTTGCATCAAGAGCGGGATTAAATGCGCCGCTTGTACCTTCACTACCTTCGATGGGTATATCCAAACGCCATAAATAAGCGTTAGCACTATTTAATACATTTTCTAAGGGGCGTTTGTCCTGTTCCACATTGGCATTTTGATTTTGTAAGGAATCACATCCTCTATAGCCTGAATTTAGCATTATTCGGCTTATATGGTGCAGTGCAAAACGGCCATCTTCCTGCATTCGCGCTTTTGCTTCCTGAACACGATATACCTGACGATTATTAACGAACAATTCAATTACGCCCGCAACCAAGATCAGTCCCAGAACGATAGCTACCATTAATTCAACCAGAGAAAGGCCGCGTTGATTATTCATAAAGCCCCTTCCATCGTTAATGTTTTAGTTGCTAATTCGTTATAGTTGATATTGTTGGCGTTGTCTCCTAGATGTATGTCACGCCACTCAATTGTGATAGTACAAATGAACTCATTTAAGTTATTAAATGCTGGACAGTTAATGCCGCCTGTACCTCCAGGTAAAGCATTGGAGAGACTTGTTCTCCATTCATGAAGATCCTGGTTAGAAACATTACCTCCAGCGTTGGGTATACCATCTGTAGTGGCAATGACATAAAGACCATTTTGACTCGCTACTCGATTTGCTCGCATACGATTCAGAATATCAGATGCATATAAGGATGCCTGGGTACGAAGATCAGCACTTTGATTGGTTTTTAAAGCGGTTATCTGTAAATGGGCCAAACCCAGCAATCCCACAGATAGCACAAATACGGCAACCATTACTTCCAACAAAGTAAAGCCAGATTGTTTTATTTTCAGCATGCTGCTCCCTCCCGCACTTGCATGCGGCCCGCATTATTGAAAACAATATTTCGCTGATTTGCGTTTGGAGTACACAGCGTAAAAGTTCCCATTGGTAATCCTCCACCAGAGCTTAAAACCTCTCCAGAGGGGCTGAAGGCTATCCAATCCTGATATTTAGCGTCTCCGGTAAGGGTGAGATTGTTTCCCAAAGAATCATAAATTCTCAGGTAGCAATCTTGTCCCTCTACACTGCAGTCGGTAGCATTTGCGTTACCATCAAATGTTTCATTTCGATTCCAGTCAGTGAAAATTCTCCAGCCACCGTGCCATTCACCAGCAGCATTGCCATCACGGAGCATGGTGACCTGAACTCCCCGACGTATTGCTTCGCTTTTGGCGAGCTGTAATGAACCTAAAAAATTATTGGCTTCAGTGGCCAGACGATTATCACGAATCATTGCATTAAAACTTGGGGCAGCAATTGAAACCAAAATAATGACAACAACCAGTGTGATCATTAATTCGATCAGTGTGAAACCATTATTTGCCGCAAACTTTTTCACTTGTTGACGCTCCTTGTAGGTCTTTGTTTTTAACGCTAAAACTATTGTGGGTCAAGCACTTATGCTGCTTTCCCGCCATCTATTTTTTAAATACGTGAGCCAGTTGGCAAATGTATCGTCGATAGCAGGAATTCCTTCCATTATTACAACAATGACCAAGAGATTATATCAGCAGTATTCCGCTGGTTCAGTGGAGTGGCAACAGCTTGCCGCTTTGATTTTTATAGCTTGCCGCAGTACTTTTAAGTGTTTGATTAATAATGACAATAAATTGTGGCATGCATGATGCTTAGGTGTTTGCAAGTAAATGATTGTTGTGGAGAAACAGCATGCCGATAAATTTTGATTCTGCTCTTGGGATTCATGCCGATGCTTTGCGTATCAGGACGCAACGGGCAGAAATGCTGGCGACTAATCTGGCCAATGCAGACACGCCAAACTTCAAACCGAAAGATATGGATTTTCAGTCGGCATTGCAAATGGCGGCAGCAGGACAAAAATCTGCCGCTTTGAATACGACTCATCAGAAACATATTGCAGGTCACAACGGAAATTCATTTGAAGCCGTAACCCAGTACCGGACAACGATGCAAGACTCTTTGGACGGTAATACTGTGGATGAGCAAGTGGAGCAGGCACAGTTTATGCAGAATGCCGTTCAGTACCAAGCCAGTCTTGAATTTTTAGGTTCACGCTTCAAAGGTCTGACCAAAGCGATCAAAGGAGAATAATCTGCCATGTCATTATTTAACATTTTCGATATTGCAGGTAGCGGAATGAGTGCGCAATCACTGCGACTCAATACCACAGCCAGTAATCTGGCTAACGCAGACAGTGTCAGTAGTAGCGTGAACGAAACCTACCGCACACGGCAACCGGTGTTTTCTACGGTGTTGGACGATGCACAGCAAGGATATAAATCAGGGTCTGTTCAAGTATTAGGCATAACAGAGAGTCAGGCTCCGGTTCGCCAGGAATACAACCCGTCACATCCTCTGGCAGATGACAACGGATATGTTTATCACTCAAACGTGGATGCCATTGCAGAAATGGCAAATATGATGTCGGCTTCTCGTTCATATCAGAACAATGTTGAGATTGCCAACACTTCCAAACAATTGCTGCTACAGACATTGCAGCTTGGCAAATAACCGCAGGGAGTCCTAGAAATGGCAATAAATGGTGTGAGCGACAATCCATATGCTTTTCTCAACAGTACTCATAAGAAGAGTTCTACTGAAGAGGAAAACGATCCTGGCAAGTTGCAAATGGAGGATTTTATGTCCTTGATGACTACGCAACTGATGAATCAGGATCCGCTTAAGCCAATGGAAAGCGGAGACTTCCTCGGACAGATAGCTTCCTTTAGCACGGTAAGTGGCATCAGTGATTTGCAGGATTCATTTGCCAGCTTTGCAAATGTCATGCAATCCGATCAGGCATTACAAGGTTCTTCTTTGGTCGGTCGATCAGTGTTGGTTCCATCTTCAATTGGGGTGATGACCGCTGACTCCCCCATGCGAGGACAAATTAATGTGGCAGAGCCCGTATCTAATTTAGAAATGAAAATATATAGCGATACGGGTGAGTTGGTTCGAACCATTCCTATGGGAGCCGCATCTGGTTACACCAATTTTGAGTGGGATGGTTTGAATAATGATGGGGAAGCAATGCCAGAAGGTACCTATCAATTTATGGCTACCGGCACAGTTGATGGACAAAACACCGCTTTTGCCACTGCGGTGATAGCTAAGGTAGACAGTGTTTTGGTTGGCTCTAGCGGACAAGGTTTGACCATGAATCTGGCCGGTATTGGTTCCGTGCCGTTCAGTGAAGTTCAAGAAATTATTTAAGGGGTAAACATCATGTCATTTAATACAGCATTAACAGGCCTCAATGCCGCCACTGCCGATTTGAATGTGAAATCAAACAATATCGCCAATATCAATACCATTGGCTTTAAAGGTTCACGAGCAGAATTCGGTGATGTTTACGCCCTGTCAACATTCGGGAACAGTAATACGGCCATCGGTACGGGTGTCGTGCTGAACAATGTGGCACAACAATTCAATCAGGGAAACCTGGAAGTGACCAATAATTCGCTGGATTTGGCGATTAGTGGTAATGGGCAGGGGTTTTACGCATTGGCACCCGCACTGGATACTGAACAGGTTTTATACAGCAGAGCCGGTGCTTTTAATATTAACCGCGATGGTTATATAACCAATAGCTCCGGACAATATTTACTTGGTTTTCCAGTGAATGCCGATGGCAGTGTCTCTTCTACCGCTTTGGGTGGAACGAATCCGATTCGGTTGCCGGTTGCTGCTGGTGTGCCTCAAGCCACTACAGAAGTAGATATTGCAGCAAATCTTCCATCGACAGCATTAGATATTGATCCGATTGCGACACCAATCGATCCTAATGATCCAACAACCTATACTAACTCAACCTCCAGCAATATTTTTGATTCTTTGGGAAATGAAAGTACATTGACCTATTACTATCAGAAAACCAATGTTGCTAATGAATGGAATGTTCAGGTCTACATTAATGAGCCAACTGGTCAAACCATTGTTCCATTTGATAGTGGTGGACAAACTACCAAAACGTTGATTTTTGATCCGGCTCTGGGCGGGGCTTTGGATGGAGGTGTTACACCTACTGAAACCTATACTTTTTCGGGATTGAGCAGTGGTGCAGTGGATTTTAATTTTGAAATTAATTTTGCCGGTTCGACCCAGAACTCAGCGGCATTTACCGTATTGGATACCGATCAGAATGGTTTTCCTACTGGTCGATTAACAGGCTTGGATATTGATGATACCGGCTTGGTACAGGCCCAATATTCTAATGGTCAAACCACTAACGTTGCCAAAATTGTATTGGCAGATTTTCCGAACCCTCAAGGCTTAAAACAAATTGGTAACACTGCCTGGGAAGCGACATTGGATTCGGGCGATGTGCGGATCGGTGAAGCAGGCACCGGCAGCTTTGGTCTGATTCAGTCAGGCGCTCTGGAAACCTCAAATGTCGATTTGACCAAAGAACTTGTTGGCCTGATTACTGCACAGCGTAATTTCCAGGCGAACTCGAAAGCAATAGAAACCAATAATGCCATTACCCAGACCATTATTAATCTGCGTTAAATTCGCTGAGTTGATTGATATGTATATCGAAAAAAGAGGCTAACTATGGATCGCATGCTGTTTATCTCAATGAATGCGGCGCAGCAAACCATGCTGGCGCAGGCGACCAATGCCAATAATCTGGCTAACGTCAATACCACGGGGTTTCGTGCTGATTTGGAACAGTTCCGTTCCATGCCGGTATTTGGCGAAGGTTTACCAACCCGGGTGTATTCAATGACTGAGCGTCCAGCGACCGATTATCAGCAAGGCAGCGTGCAATCAACCGGTCGTGAACTGGATATTTCTGTACAGGGTGAAGGATTTATTTCTGTCATGGGCAAAGATGGTCGTGAAGGTTATACCCGGGCAGGTGATCTGCATGTGACTGAATTTGGTCAGCTGGTAACCGGCACTGGTTTGCAAGTGATGGGCGAGGGTGGGCCTATCGCCATTCCTCCAGCAGAAAAAATTGATATCGGTGCTGATGGCACAATTTCTATCCGCCCGATTGGCGGTGCTGAAAATGCGTTGGCAGTTATCGATCGAATCAAGCTGGTCAAGCCAGACCTGCAAAATGTTTTTAAAGATGCAGATGGTTTGCTGCGTATGGCGGATGGCACGGAAGCACCGTTGGATGCCACGGTTAAAGTTGCCTCTGGAACCATTGAAGGCAGCAACGTGAATGCTGTCGGTGCTTTGGTCAATATGATTGAGCTTCAGCGTAAATATGAGATGCAAGTCAAAATGATGAGCACCGCAGAAGAAAACAGTGCCGCATCGGCACGCTTGTTGCAAATAAATGGTTAGTAACAGAACAATAGTGTTTTTAGGAGAGACCTTATGAACCAGGCATTATGGATTGCGAAAACCGGGCTTGACGCTCAGCAAACAAAGATGTCGGTAATTTCGAATAACCTGGCGAATGTGAATACCACCGGGTTCAAACAGGATCGCGCAGTATTTGAAGATCTGCTGTATCAGACGATTCGACAACCCGGCGCACAAACGACCACTGATAATCAATTGCCTTCCGGTTTAATGATCGGTACCGGTGTTCGCACCGTTGCCACCGAAAAACTGCATACTCAAGGCAACATTATCCAAACAGATAATGCCCTCGATGTTGCCATTGATGGTCGGGGTTACTTTCAGATCCTGATGCCGGATGGTGATCTTGCCTATACCCGAGATGGGACATTCCAAATTAATGCCGATGGCGATGTGGTGATGTCTAATGGTTATCTGCTGGATCCCGGTATCAATATTCCCAATGACGTACAAAGCGTTACTATTGGTGTAGATGGTACCGTCAGCATCACCCAGCCTGGGGATAATGAACCAACTGTCATTGGCGAAATTGAGTTAGCTGACTTTGTGAATCCTGCTGGTTTGCAACCGGTTGGTGAAAACCTGTTTAAAGAAACCGGTGCCAGTGGTGTGCCTATCGTCGGTACGCCGACATTGGATGGTTTGGGACGAGTCATTGGTGGCGCCCTGGAAACTTCAAATGTTAATGTGGTGACGGAGCTGATTAACATGATCGAAACCCAACGTGCCTATGAAATGAATTCAAAAGCCATTTCCACAGCCGATCAAATGCTGCAGTACGCCAGTCAAAATCTATAGCAATATTCATATAGGGCCTTGGTGGCGTATCTGATGCGTTACCAAGGCTTTTTTGTGCCGGATAATGCTGCAAAAATTTCTCAGATTAAAGCACGTTTCTGGCATGGACTCTGCAAGTTAAATTCTATAGATACGTTCGTCCCGGAGATCCATATGAAATTCATTTACCGACTATTGGGAATCATTTCGCTGATTTTGCTTTCCGCATGCGTCAGTAATGAAGTAAAACGTGACCCGGCCTATGCTGCAGTGCGGCCGGTGGCTACTGCTCCAGTAGAACGAAACGATGGTGCCATCTTTGACACGCGTAGCAATATTACCTTGTATGAAGATTATAAAGCCCGTCGGGTCGGCGATATTTTGACAGTACGTTTGCAAGAGCGGACCGATGCCGAAAAAGAAGCCACCACAACAGTTGATAAAACCAGCTCCAACAATATAAATAATCCAACTATATTTGGTACGACCCCCCAATTCAGCCTCCCCAGCGGCCTCCCTTTGGCCAATACGGATGATAACAACCTTGCTTTTAGCACGGGTGCTAATAGCAGTTTTGAAGGGGAGGGCGAAAGTGAACAAAACAACTTCCTTACCGGTGATATCAGTGTGTCTGTGGTGGAGGTGTTGTCAAACGGCAATATGATTGTACGTGGTGAAAAAGTGGTCACTATTAATCAGGGCAATGAGTATGTTCGGTTAACCGGCATGATTAGTCCCCGTGATATTGATGCCACCAATACCATTTCGTCTATTCGAATTGCCGATGCTCAAATCACTTATGTGGGCGATGGACCGGCAAATGATTCCAATGCGATGGGCTGGCTTAGCCGGTTCTTCATCAGTGCGTTAATGCCTTTTTGAGGTCAGGAAAATGAAAACCATTTTAAATACCTTTTTTGCCGCTTTTTTGCTGTTGATAATGTCGACTGCTCAAGCAGAGCGAATCAAGGATTTAGCGTCTATTGGCGGGGTGCGAAATAATCAGCTGGTAGGTTATGGTTTGGTTGTCGGGCTGACGGGTAGCGGTGACAAGACTGCATTTACCGTTACCGGCCAGACACTAAGAAGCATGTTGCGTGAGATGGGCGTTACATTGCCCGCTGGTGTGAACCCTAAAAGTAAAAATATAGCGGCAGTTTCTGTCCATGCCGATTTGCCGCCTTTTGCCAAACCGGGTCAAACGATTGATATTACCGTCTCATCCTTGGGTGATGCGAAAAGTCTGCGTGGTGGCAGCTTAATCATGACTCCGTTAAAAGGGGCTGATGGTGAAATATATGCCATGGCGCAAGGCAATCTGGTGGTCGGTGGTTTTGGAGCCGAAGCTGGTGATGGTTCGAGAGTAACAGTAAATATCCCAAGTGTTGGGCGGATACCTAATGGTGCTACCGTAGAACGAACTGTCCAGAATGCATTGAATGTCGGTGACCATATCATCCTGAATTTACATCAGGCAGATTTCACCACAGCAAGCAGATTATCGGATGCCATCAATCAGACATTGGGACGCGGCACAGCCAGTTCTATGGATGCGGCATCCGTCAGGGTCAATGCCCCGAGAGACCCCAATCAGCGTATTCCGTTTTTATCATTAATTGAAAATCTCGAGCTGAGCCCGGGTGAAGCTGCAGCTAGGGTCGTCGTCAACTCTCGCAGTGGCACCGTGGTGATTGGTCAGAATGTTCGTGTCAGTCCTGCTGCGGTAACCCATGGCAGTTTATCGGTCACCATTTCAGCAGATCCTGAAGTGTCTCAACCCAATGCTTTATCGGCTGGGCAGACTGTTATAACACCCAACTATGACATTGAAATATCCGAAGAAAACAGCAGAATGTTTGTATTTAATCCCGGCGTGTCTTTGGATGAAATTGTCCGTGCAGTGAATCAGGTTGGGGCTGCCCCCGGTGATTTAGTGGCAATTCTTGAAGCATTGAAACAGGCTGGTGCCTTGCGTGCTGAATTGGTAATCATCTAATCCGACATGACGATTCCTTCAAATATTTCGCAAAACGCAGTTGATTTTCATGGCTTAAATCAACTGCGTGAATCCGCTTTAAAATCGGAGAATGAAGCAAACACTCTTCGGCAGGTGGCAGCGCAATTTGAAGCGCTTTTCACAACGATGATGTTGAAAAGTATGCGTCAGGCGAGTTTGGCAGAAGGTATTTTCGACTCCAATCACAGCAAAACCTACCGGGAAATGGCCGACCAGCAACTGGCAATGGATTTGTCACAACGCGGGGGACTCGGTTTACAGGATGTCATTGTCCGGCAATTAGGTGGTCAGACAAATACCAATGCCAATATGCCATTGCCTGGGCAAACGTTTAGCATTGATACGGTGACTATTCGTCAGGATTTACGACGTGTAGTGAAAGAAATCCATGAAAATGCTCAGGATGCGGATAGCAAAGAGATCTTATCCAGCCCGGAACACAAAAACTTTCCTCAACGCTTTAAAACACCTGAAGAGTTTGTTAACCATCTGTGGCCGTTGGCCCAACAGGCTGCCGACAAAATGGGTGCCACACCTGAAGTTATTTTGTCTCAGGCTGCACTTGAAACCGGCTGGGGACGATATGTATTAAAAGATGGTGAAGGGCAATCCAGTTTTAATCTTTTCAATATTAAAGCGGATAGCCGATGGGATGGTGAATTTGTGGCTAAAAATGCGCTTGAATATCGTGATGGTAAGCCCATTGCCGAGCAATCACGTTTTCGATCTTACGATGATTATGCTCAGAGTTTTGAGGATTATGTCAGCTTCCTTCAGTCGCAACCTCGCTACCGTGAAGCATTAAAATATGTTGGTGATCCGGAAACCTTTGTAGAAAAACTGCATGAAGCCGGTTATGCAACCGATCCGCAATATGCTGACAAGATCAAACGCATTATGAATGGTGATACGCTGGCACAGATTTCGCATAAAAATATTCAGAATCTGGGGTATTAACCTGGAAAACAGCTCGCAGAGGATTATCTAAATGAGCATGCTGAATATCGGTAATTCGGCTTTATTAGCCGCCCAAACATCATTAGCGACCACCAGTAATAACATCAGTAATATAAATACCCCCGGGTATTCACGCCAGCGAACTGATCAAGGCCCACAACCTGCTAACTTTGAAGGTGGTTACTACATCGGCAATGGTGCTGGTGTCACCGGTGTGGATCGTATCTTCAATCAATTTCTGGTCAATCAACTTCGCACATATACCTCAGCTGAATCACAACAAGACGGTTTTTTGACATTTTCCAAGCAGGTGGATGACCTGTTGGGCTCTTCTTCACTGAGTATAAGTGGCGGATTGGAAGCATTTTTCAACTCTGTTCAGGAAGTTGCTAATGATCCAACCTCTATTGCCGCCAGACAGGTGATGCTTACACAAGGTGACTTGCTGGCCAACCGGTTTAATACGATGGACAGTCAACTGAGTGAGCTGGACAGACAGATTGATAACACTCTCTCGGCGTCAGTCAAGGACATCAATGTGCTTTCTCAGGGGATAAAGGATTTAAACCAATCCATTTCTGAGTCACTGGCTGCGGGTTATAACCCCAACGATTTGCTGGATAAACGCGATAAGCTGATAAGCGACTTGTCGGAATTGGTCTCGGTAAATGTGGTCGAGCAGGATAACGGAGCAGTAAATGTCTTTATCGGTAACGGACAAGGGCTTGTTGTAGGGAATAGTAGGGTTGAACTTTCAACTATTGCCGACAACAGTACCAATCCCCCTCGTACTGCTATTGGATATGGGCCCTCACAAATTAATATTACCCAGCAGCTTAGTGGCGGTGAAATAGGTGGTGCGATACTGGCAAGAACTGATGTCGTGGATAGTACGCGTGCCGAGCTGGATGTATTAGCCGAATCGATCGTTACCGCCTTTAATACTGCTCACAGTAATGGTGTTGATCTAAACGGCAATGCCGGAACAGATTTTTTTGATGCTGCCGGTACGACAGCTTCTACTATTAGTATGAATATTACTGATACGCGGTTAATTGCCGCATCTTCTACCACCGATCCCGGCGTGGGTAATAATGAAAATGCTTTAGCCATGGCGGCTTTGCAAACCGATAAAACAACCGTGGTTCTTGACCCCGGCCCTCCGGTTATTTCTCGATCATTCAATGATCAATACGGCTCCATTGTTTCTCAAGTGGCGACTCGCACTAATCAAGCCACTGTAACTCAGGAAACACAAGCGGGACTGGTGAGTCAGATCCGTCAACGGGCGGAGAGTGTCTCAGGGGTCAATCTGGATGAGGAAGCCGCCAATCTGATCAAGTTTCAGCAAGCCTATCAAGCGGCTTCACAAATAATCACGGTATCAAATACTGTGTTTAACTCGTTAATCAACGCATTTTAGGAGATTAACCCATGCGTATCTCCACCAATAGTATTACTCAACAAGGCCTGGAGGCCATGCTGAGGCAGCAAAATGAATTGGCTAAAACCCAATTACAAGTGTCGTCGGGAAAACGGATTCAAACACCGTCGGATGATCCCATCGGTGCCGTCAAAATGCTGGACTTACAAAGACAAATCGGATTGTCGCAACAGTATCAAGACAATGCCGATGTCGCTGATAGTCGTTTGAGTACAACCGATGGAACACTAAAAAGTGCTGGTGACATCATGCAGCGCATTCGAGAGCTGGCAGTACAGGCGCTGAATGATACGAATAGTGATGAATCACGTCAGGGTATTGCTGAAGAAATTAATCAACTAAATGAAACACTGGTCGCTTTGGCTAATACGACAGATTCAAATGGGGAATATCTGTTTTCCGGTTATCAATCTGATGTGCAACCATTTGATACCACAACCTATGCCTATAACGGGGATGGCGGGCAACGACAATTACGAGTCAGTGATGGCTACCTTGTTGCTATCAATGAGCCAGGCAATGATTTGTTTATTACCCAGACAGTAGCAGGTCCTAATCAAGCCATTTTCCAGACCATCCAGGATTTTACTACTGCTCTTTCCAATGGCACTGTAGGTACCGGAGCGAATGATGGCGATTTTCTCGCAAACATGGACTACGCCATGGATGCTTCTCTGGATGCCCGTACCCGGATTGGTACGCGGCAAAATGCAGTAGAACAACAACGTGAAATCAATGACAGTTCACAGTTCAGTATGACCACAACGCTTTCTCAAATAGAAGATCTCGACTATGCTGAGGCAATTACACAATTAAATTTACAATCAGTGGGTTTACAGGCAGCCCAACAAGTGTATGTCAAAGTGCAGGGGTTATCTTTGTTTAACTTTTTGTGAAACACTTAGACGCAACTTAATCACAGTAGATTAACTATGAAAGCAGTCATTCTTGCCGGTGGCTTAGGCACCAGAATCAGTGAAGAGTCTCATCTAAAACCCAAACCGATGATTACCATTGGTGGCAAACCGATTATCTGGCACATTATGAAACAGTATTCTCATTACGGTGTGAATGAGTTCATTATTTGTCTGGGCTATAAAGGCTATGTCGTAAAAGAATATTTCGCCAATTATTTCCTGCACATGTCAGATGTGACCTTTGATATGGCCAATAATGAAATGCAAGTCCATGAAAAGCATGTAGAACCCTGGAAAATCACGTTGATTGAAACAGGGGAAGACACCCAAACGGGTGGACGTTTGAAGAAAGTAAGAGATTATATTGGCAATGAGACCTTTTGCTTCACTTACGGTGATGGCGTTTCCGATATTAATATTCAAAAATTGATTGAGTTTCATCAATCACACGGCAAATTAGCCACAGTTACAGCTATTCAACCGCCGGGTCGATACGGCGCACTTAATTTGAATAGTGAGAGAGTTGAACAGTTTCAAGAAAAGCCAGCAGGTGATGGTTCATGGATCAATGGCGGCTTCTTTGTGCTCGAACCAGAAGTTATGGATTTTATTGATGGTCCAACGACAGCATGGGAAGAATCACCGCTAAAAAAACTGGCAGATCAGCAGGCTCTAATGGCCTATCGCCATACGGGATTTTGGAAAGCAATGGATACGCTCCGAGATAAAGTCAGCCTGGAAAATTTATGGCAAACCACGGCTCCATGGAAGGTTTGGGAGTAATGTTTGCTGATATTTATCGTAATAAAAAAGTATTAATCACTGGTCATACCGGGTTTAAAGGAAGTTGGTTGACATTTTGGTTATCCCAAATGGGGGCCAAAGTGTATGGCATTGCTTTGGAGCCTGATACTGAGCCCAATCATTGGGCTTTATTACAGCTCGATATTCAACAAAAGCTCACTGATATCCGTGACTATCGAACCCTATCAGAAATTATTTCAGACTGGCAGCCCGACATGGTTTTTCACTTGGCGGCTCAACCCCTTGTCAGGATATCTTATAGTGAGCCTCTCGAGACTTGGTCAACCAATGTAATGGGTACGGTTAACCTGTTAGAGGCATGTCGTCATGTACCTTCGGTGAAAGCCATTGTGGTTATCACCAGTGATAAGTGTTATGAGAATCATGAAAAAAAAGATGGATACACGGAATCCGATCCTCTGGGCGGTCATGATCCCTACAGTGCTTCCAAAGCGGCGACAGAACTGGTTGTTGATAGTTACCGAAAATCATATTTCAATCTGCAAGATGTTTTATTGGCTTCTGCCCGGGCAGGGAATGTTATTGGTGGGGGAGACTGGTCGGTTGATCGATTGATCCCGGACGCTGTCAGAAGTGTCACGAAAAAAGTCCCGTTAGAAGTTAGATCTCCAGAATCTTCAAGGCCATGGCAACATGTTTTGGACTCCTTGAGTGGTTATCTGCTATTGGGGCAAAAATTATGGGAGCGAGAGCAGGCCTGCGCTCAGGCCTGGAATTTTGGTCCTGTCTCGGGGCAGATTGCTACTGTGAGTGATGTGTTGGAGTCCATCCATGCACATTGGCCAGCATTTACATGGCATATTGCCAAACAAGACGTACAACATGAGACGATCTGTCTGGGGATTAATAGTGACAAAGCACGTAAGCAATTAGGTTGGACACCCGTCTGGGACTTAAATAAAGCCACAGAAAATACAGCGCTTTGGTATAAGAGTTTGCAACAAAATGGTCGTGTGGCTACAGCAAGTCAATGGCAACACTACATTGATGATGCCAACAAAGCGGGAGTCTGTTGGTCATGACAATGCAACGGATATCTCTGGATATCCCAGACGCTTTTGTGATCAAACAAACCTCGTTTAAGGATCAACGAGGGGAGTTTTCCAGATTATTTTGTCAGAAAACATTGGCCCCTATCCTTGCCCAGCGCGAAATCAAACAAGTGAACTTCAGCAGGACGACCACTAGAGGGACTGTTAGGGGACTGCATTATCAGCGCTCTCCTGAAGCGGAAATGAAGTTTATCCGTTGTATTCAAGGTGTCGTATGGGATGTGATGGTGGATTTACGGCCTGACTCACCAACATTTCTCCAATGGCATGCAGAAGAATTAAGTCAGGAAAACGATACGATGATCGTCATTCCGGAAGGATGTGCTCACGGTTTTCAGGCATTAGCGGCAGAAAGTGAATTGATTTACTTTCATACCGCTTTTTATTCCGCAACGGCTGAAGCGGGAGTTCATGTTCAAGATCCTGATTTAGCCATCGATTGGCCGCTGCAGGTAAATAACTTGTCGGTAAGAGATTCCGAATTACCTACAGTGGCGAAGTGGTTAAAGGACTTATCTGAATGAATTGCCGGCATTGTAAAACACCATTAACACATACATTTCTGGATCTTGGCGTTGCCCCACCCTCGAACGCCTATTTAACGGCTGAGCAACTCACCCAGCCAGAAACGAAATTTCCATTAAAACTGTATGTGTGTGATCGCTGTTGGTTAGTTCAGACAGAAGATGTCACGGCGGCTGATAAATTGTTTACAAATGATTACGCCTATTTTTCTTCAGTTTCTCAGGGCTGGTTATCGCATGCTGAACGCTACTGTCATCAGATTATCCAACGCTTGCAGCTGGATCAGAATAGTTTGATCGTCGAGGTCGCGGCGAACGATGGTTATTTATTAAAAAACTTCGTGGCTGCAGCGATACCTTGTTTGGGTATTGAGCCTACTGACAGTACTGCTGACCATGCCGAAAAATTGGGGATCCCCATCCTTCGTGAGTTTTTTGGTCAGCAACTGGCACAAGCACTCACTGAAAAAGGTAAACAGGCTGACCTGATCATTGGTAATAACGTTTATGCACATGTACCTGACATAAACGATTTCACCGCTGGATTAAAGACTCTGCTTAAAAAAGATGGAACCATTACTTTAGAGTTTCCACATTTGCTTCAGCTCATTCAGCATCGACAGTTTGATACGGTTTACCATGAGCATTTTTCCTACCTCTCTCTTAACACTGTATGTCAGATCTTTGACAAGGAAGGATTAAGAGTTTTTGACGTAGAAACACTGCCAACCCATGGCGGTAGCTTGCGAATTTATGCCTGCCATCATGCTCATAAACGCAGCACAGAACCCGATGTCATCCGTTTATTAGCGGAAGAAAAAACGTTTGGTTTATCCAAACTCAACACCTATACCGGATTCCAAGGGTATGCCGAACACATTAAGCAACAGTTAATTGATTTTTTAACCGAGCATAAGCGATTGAATAAATCGGTGATAGCGTACGGTGCAGCAGCAAAAGGTAATACATTACTCAACTATGCTGGTATCTCAACTGATTTACTGCCATTGGTTGTGGATGCTGCAGCATCAAAACAAGGCAAATATCTTCCTGGTTCACACATTCCGATTTTAGCTCCCGACCAAATCACCTTAAAAAAACCGGATTTTGTACTGATTTTACCCTGGAATATTGCTGAAGAGGTGATGCAGCAACAGTCATATATCCGAGAATGGGGTGGGCAATTTGTGACGGTAATTCCGGAACTGCAAGTTTCATCATGAAATTACTGGTGACAGGCGCGACCGGTTTTATTGGAAACCATTTAGTCATTCAAGCACTTCGACAAGGTCATCAGGTCACAGTAATTACACGAGATAAATCGAATGTTCTCAATAGGGATTGGGGGCATCAGGTCGGTATTATTGAAGTTGACATAGAGAGCCCCGAGACTAAGTGGCCTGACACGATAGCCAGTCATGATGTACTTATTCATTTAGCGTGGAGTGGTCTGCCAAATTATCAACAAAGCTTTCATCTGGACGTTGTTTTACCGGCACATAAGCAGTTTTTACAAACCATGATTGAGGCTGGAATCCAACATATTCTGGTGACGGGAACCTGCCTTGAATATGGCAAAAAAGAAGGAGAACTCACAGAATCTATGCCGGTATTTCCAGATGTTCCGTATGCTCAGGCTAAAGATAATCTTCGGCAATGGCTGGTTTCTTTGCAGAAACAGCGACCTTTTACACTTCAATGGTGTCGCTTGTTTTATATGTATGGATCAGGTCAACATGCCAACAGCCTGTTATCTCAATTAGAGAAGGCGATTGAAAATGGCGACCCTGTTTTTAACATGTCTGGTGGTGAACAGGTAAGAGATTATCTGGCGGTTGAAACGGTGGCGCAATATTTGCTTAAAGTCATAGAACGACAAGAATGTAACGGTATCCTCAATATATGCAGTGGCGAGCCGATAACTATTTTAGAACTAGTGAAACGGTTTATAACTGCACGTCAAAGCAACATAGAACTTAATCTAGGATATTACCCATATCCAGATTACGAAGCTATGGCTTTTTGGGGTAATGCAGACAAATTAAAACAATGGATAATATCTTGAATTATTTGAGATTAGGGGAAACAAATGAAAGCTGAAGTTAAACCTAGAATTAATCTGGAGGAGCGCACTCCTTTACAGGATGTCATCCCTTTAGCTACACCGATGATCCTATTTGTTGATCCTGCCAGTGCTTGTAATTTTGAATGTACTTTTTGTCCGACAGGTCATAAAGATCTGATTAAAGATACTGGCCGTTTTGTTGGCAGAATGAAGTTCGAAGTATTTCAAAAAGTGATTGATGATCTGGCGGGTTTTAGTCAGCCGATAAAAGTGCTGAGAATGTATAAGGATGGCGAACCATTATTAAATAAAGAAATGGCGAAGATGGTCGCTTACGCCAAACAAAGCCCGTTTGTGGATTATATTGATACCACCACCAATGGCTCTTTGATGACCCCTGAGCGAATGGGGCCAATCCTTGAAGCCGGCTTAGATAAAATTAATATCTCTGTTGATGGCATGAACAAAGAGCAGTACAAAAAATTCACCAATTTCAATTTTGATTTTGAACAGTTTGTTGAAAACGTCAAATGGTTATATGCCAATAAAGGCAATTGTGAAATTGTGATGAAAATTCCCAAAGAGTTGATCACTGAAGCACAGCAACAGGAATTTTTTGATGTATTTGGCGATTACTGTGATCGTATTTCCTTGGAAAACTTTGCCCCTTGTTGGCCACAATTTGATGTCGAAGAAAAAACCGGAATAAAGATTACAGAAGGCATTTATAACCAACCGATTACCCGAACTGATACTTGCCCATACATTTTTTATGGCATGTCAGTCAATGCAGATGGATTGGTCAGCTCTTGTTTTCTTGATTGGGAACGACGCTTGATTGTCGGTGATGTGCGTGAGCACAGCTTAAGAGAAATATGGAATTCGACAGAGTTTAACGATTTACGCCTTCAGCACTTGGAAGGAAGACGCAACGAACATCCTGTCTGCAATAATTGTGGCCAGCTGACGCACTGTCTTCCTGACAATATTGATCCTTATCAACCTGTCTTACTCGAACGATTCAAGGCACATTTGGCGAGTCGGTAGTGAAAGTAATTCACCTCACTCCACATCTGGGAGGAGGCGTTGGACGGGCATTATCAGGGTTGCTCCAACCATCGGAACATCATGTGGAACATGTGTTTGTTTGTTTAGAGCAGGCTGAAAAAGATCACTTTATAAAGTTGATTATCGCTTCGGGCCATCAGGTGATAGTTGAACCTGATGAACAACAGCTAAAACACCTGATAACCGAGGCAGACATTGTGCAATTGGAATGGTGGCGCCATCCAAAAACGATTTCGGCTTTATTGAAATGCTGTCATCTGCCTATGAGGCTGGTGGTTTGGTGCCATGTTTCCGGTTTGTATAATGAAATTATTCCTGAAGCACTAGTTGAAATATCTTCACGCTTTATTATGACGTCAGCCTGCACTTATCAGGCTGAATCAATACAGTCTCTGCTGGAAGTAAATAACAAAAAGTTGGCAGTTATTCATAGTAATAATGGTCTGGAACATTGGCCTATATCGGCGGCCTGTCATCCCCAAAAAAACTTGTCAGTAGGTTATCTTGGAAGTTTTAACTTCGCTAAATTGCATCCAGACTACATTTATTATCTGGCTAAGGTTGAATTAACACCGTTCACAGTGACGATGATTGGCGACGACTTTAATGCCGACACGTTGATGGCACAAGCGAAGCGTTTAGGCCGAACTGATTTGTTAATGTTTACTGGTTACATCCATGATGTCGCCAAATCTTTAGATAAAATTAATGTTTTGGCGTACCTACAAAATCCGAGACACTATGGAACGAATGAAAATGCCTTGCTGGAAGCAATGGCAATGGGCATCGTGCCAGTGGTGTTAAATAATCCTGCTGAATGTGAAATTGTGGAACATGGTAAAACTGGTCTAGTGGTTAATGATCAGACGAGTTTTGCTGATGCGATTCAATGGTTGCAACAGCATCCTCAACAACGAACAGAAATGGGGGGAAACGCGTCGGCGTTTGTTCGTGATCGACATGCATCAGGCAAAATGCAGCAAGCCTTTGATGAACAATACAACTTGGCTATGCAAATGCAAAAGCAGGAAATTGCTTTTGATAACATTTTTGGGGGAACTCCCGCCCAGTGGTTCTTATCCTGTCAACAGCAAGCAGAATTGTTTAAAAATGATGGCTTTGTTGAGCGCCCAGAAGATGATTTTTTGCGTCACAGTATGATGGAGGAGACCAAAGGCTCTGCAATACATTTTCATCGATATTTTCCGCAGGATGAATTGCTTGCGAAATGGGCTGGAGGAGTCGCTTCCTTATGCTGAGGCGATTTGATGCATTACCCGATATGGCAATGGTCAAACAGTTGCTGCAACAACTGGTAAGGCAAACCATTGCCGATCCAAGCCGTCATGTGGATAAGCCACTTGTGTTTTACGGGGCTGGGAATTTGGGCAGGATGGCTAAAGTTTATTGTGATCGACTGGGCATTAAAATTGAAGCCGTGGTGGATCAGCAAGCGGATCAGCATCGGCAGGATCCCTTTTGGCAAGATGTAACCTTACTTCTTCCCGAAGACGTACCATTACAATTAAAACACTCATCTTTATTAGCTATATGTGTTGCTAATGCGGTGTTTTCTCATTTACAGGAAACATTGACTGAACAGGGGTGGCAGGATGTGGTGCACTTCTATGATATTAGCGAAGCTTATCGCGATAAGCACCCACTTAGTAATGGTTGGTTTTGCGCTCAGCTATCAACGGAAGAGGCGGAACAGATTTCGACTGTGATGGAGCAGTGGAATGATCCTCAGTCTCGTGCTTACCACCTTCAGTTCATTGCCTGGCGGCACCTTCGCCAAGATTGGTTGTTTGCTGGGGCTGAAATGCAACCAGAGAACCGCTATTTGATTCCAGAAGTAAAGTCCGTCGTGCATCAGCAAGAGGTTATTGCTGATATTGGTGCTCACCAGGGAGAAACGTCTTTATTGCTTCTGGATGCTTTCAATTATCACTATAAGTCGTTATGGATATTTGAACCTGATCCTGAAAATCTGTCCCTGATAGAGTCGAAGCTGGCAAAACTCATCAGTCGAGACCGTGACCAAGTTCATCTGTGTGGTACAGCCTTGTCAAATGTTTCAGGGATGCGTCAATTTTTTGCTGGCGCGGGATATGCATGTCAGCTTAGCGAAATCGGTGATACTAGCCTTAGTGTTAAGACATTTGATGCCTTTGATGTGCCGGTAACCTTCATGAAATTACATTTGGAAGGGGAAGAGTTGAATGTGTTGCAAGGGGCTGAAAAAACATTGCGTAAACATCGACCCATTGTGACAAGCACGGCGTATCACAATCGTTTAGGACTATACAAAATGGCAGCGTGGTTAATGAAAACTTTAGACAATTACCAGTTCTTTTTTCGTCTACATAGTGGTTGTGGCACAGGCGCTGTAATTTACGCGATACCATCGGAACGTTATCAGCGAACCAACAATGCTGGAGTCAATAATGAAAGCTGAAGTTAAATCAAAACTCAACCCAGAAGACAGGGTTGAATTGCAGAATGTGATTCCTTTAGAAACACCTTTCCTGCTGTATGTCGATCCTTCCAGTGCCTGTAACTTTCGTTGTCAGTTTTGTCCAACGGGACACATTGATTTGATTAAAAACTCCGATTACAAACGAAGTTTGATGGGGTTAGGGTTATTCGAAAAATTAATTGATGAGCTCGCTGAATTTTCGCAGCCACTTAAAGTGATGCGGATGAATAAGATCGGTGAACCTTTATTAAATAAACAACTTGCAGAAATGATTGCTTTAGCCAAAAACAGTGGACGGGTTCAACATATTGATCTTGCCACCAATGGCGCTTTATTTACGGAAGAATTGCTGACAAAAATGATTACAGCGGGTTTGGACCGTCTGAATATCTCATTGGAAGGCATTAATGCTGAGCAATATCTGCAACACGCAAAAGTAAAAATAGACTTTCCAGAATTCGTCAGAAAAATCAAATGGCTTTATGCGAATAAAGGTGATTGTGAAGTAACCATAAAAGTCCCTGGTAACTACCTTAGCCCTGAGCAGCAACGCGAGTTTTACGATACTTTTGGCGAGTATTGCGATCGAATTTTTGTGGAAAGCATCGCCCCAATTTGGCCTGAATTTGATATTGAAGAAAGAAGTGGCTTTGAGGTGCAGATGGATCAAGGCCAATATCAGCAAAGTCTCGAAGAAAAAAGTGTGTGCAGTTATCTTTTCTACGCCATGGCCGTGAATGCTGATGGAACCATCAGTGCGTGCTGTCCCGATTGGGATCAAAAACTGGTCATTGGCGACTTAAAGCAGCAAACCATAAAGCAAATCTGGAATTCTGAAAAAATGCTGGAGCTGAGAGTTCTGCATTTGGAAGGTCAACGAAAGACCAACCCGATTTGCCGTAACTGTGGCCATATTAAATACGCTCAGGTGGATAATATCGATCGCTACAAAGAAGTGCTGCTAACCAAGTTAAATGCAAGTAGGTAAAGTACGTGAGAAAAGATGAAATTTGTCCAGCTTGCCTGGCAGAGACCCATCATTTGACCGATTGGGAATATAGTGGTCTTGATGCATCAATCTTTAACTATACCGCACAATGGCATAGCTGTGATAACTGCGGATTAGTCTATGTCGCAAATATTGATGATGAGACTCTGGCTCAATTTTATGCCAATGAATGTAGTTATTTTGAAAATGACCATTTTGATATTACTTCGCCTGCAAATGTGACTAAATATCAGCACTACTATGATTTTTTAGCGAAGGCTGGTTTGGAACACACACCTATTACGGATATTGGGTGTGGTCGGGGCGGGTTTTTGCAATGGCTAAATAAACAAGGTTGGCAAGCCAACTGCATTGGTGTGGATGTGGATTTAAAAAGCATGCCTGTTAGCCAGGATAACAGTGATAATTCACCCATTAGTTTTCAAACCGGCGGCGCTTTATCGTTGCCATTTACTGTTAGCAGTCAGCATTTATTGACGTATTTTCATGTCTTGGAACATATTCATGATTTAGATTCTGTTCTTAAAAATGCTCATAACGTTTTAATGGACCAGGGACATATATTGATTGAGGTTCCAGATGCAGAAAACTATGCCCAACAACCGATTGGTACAGCATTCTGGATGGGCATTCGTGAACATATCTACCATTATTCAGCACAATCATTGAATACCGCGTTAAACCTACATGGTTTTGAAATTGTTTCCTGTCAAAGAGCGATGTTGCCGACGCCGGAATTTGAGTATCCTTCGCTGATGATTTTAGCCAAAAAAACTGAGCGTCCTTCCCCGGCTGTATTTGAGCTAACCGATAATATTGCAAACTATGTGTCTTCTGCACAGCGTGCGCTGAACGACCAGGCAGAGACACTTATCAGTTTAGCGAAGCAGCATTCTCAACTGACAATATGGGGGCTTTCAACGCAATTATTCAGTCTATTGCCGAAATTAAACGGAATTGACTACCGGTTGTGTGATGCCAGTAAACAAAAACAGAAAAGTCATTTTCAGCAGCAATCTATATACGATCCGAATGAGATTCAGCCGGAAGCATTACTGGTTATCGCTCCATATTTACATGCTGAAAAAATAGAAAATGCTGCTTTGTCCCTGGGTTGGTCCCCTCGGTCTATTTATCGATTGCAATAAATGCTAAAAGCCAAGAATGGAATATGAAATGAAATATAAATCGGAAGATGTTCTTGAACTAGTTAAAAACTTGGCCCCTCTAGTGGATGAAATAGATCAAAATTTTATCAATGGTGGTGTGATCTATGGTGCTGGATTTGTAGGCACATGGGCGTGTGAGCATCTGCAGAACCTTGGGGTGAAAGTGGACGGTTTTTTAGATAGAGATACTAGAAAAACAGGTTCAAAAATACATAACGTTTTAGTTAAGTACCCTGAGCAAGCGGAAATAGAAAAAGTCTCCGCCATGCTTATTGCAGCAAGACATGTAGTGAAACAGGTTGCTGATGAAATGAGCAATTATGATTTCCCTGTCATGTCATTTGATGGGTATTTTGTGGTAAAAAATTACGCTAGATTAGCGAGTGTTAGAGATAATTTTTTTCAGGATGAAAAGTCCATCGAAACCTTTAATGCCTTGCTCATCGCCATGTTGACCGGTTCGGTTGATAGTTGCCTGCAAGTGATGGAAAAAGAAATGTATTTTGGCTTGCCTGAGTTTTCTGGCAATTTTGATGAAATATTTGTCGATGCAGGTGCTTTTGTTGGCGATAGTGTAGAAAGGTTTATTTGGGAAAACCTGGGGACTTTCCGACATCTGTATGCGTTTGAGCCGGGCTATAAACAATTTGCTGCCATGACCAAAAGAATGGAACGGTTATCACAGGAGTGGGCGATTGATGAAAGCAAGGTTTCATTAGTAAAAGCCGGTCTTTCCTCTGAACAAGGACGTATGAATTGTACTTTTGTAAATGATGATCCGCTTCGCCATGGTTTAGCTGAGGCTCCAGATGAGGCTACAGAAATTGATGAGCGTATTAGCTCAGCAGTATGGACCTTAGATGCTTATCTTGCAGGAAAACCCATTACATTTTTAAAGGCGGATGTTGAAGGGATGGAAATGCCTCTCCTCAGGGGCGCTGAAGAAACGATCAAGAAATATAAACCCAAAATGGCATTGTGTGTATATCACTATCCGAGCGATCTTTATGAGATTGCTGAGTATGTCAGACAACTTGTTCCAGAATATCAATTCCGTTTACGTCAGCATGCCCCGCTTTTTGGTGATTTTGTTTTGTACTGTTACGTATAGACGATAGCGATTGTAATTAAAGGTTAAAAAAAGCATGGAAAAAACGCCGTTAGAACAATTTAAACAAGATATTACCGATCGTGTCCGTCAATATCCTGACAATCAACCATTACAATCAGCCTCTCAAGAGTTTTTTAACCAGATTGGCATTGGAAAAGCAGATTATGTTTATAACTTTACCTGGTTAGGTGTGCCGATAATCCAGATACCTCAGGATTTATATGCTCTTCAGGAAATTATCTGGAAGGTGAAACCCGACTTGATAATCGAAGCAGGTATCGCTTGGGGAGGAACCTTGATCCATAGTGCATCAATGCTCGCTATTCTGGAAGCATGTGACGAAATAGACAAAGGCCATGTGCTGGGAATAGATGTTGAAATCAGACCCCATAATAAAGTCGCTTTGGCCAGTCATCCCTTGAGTAAAAAAATTACCATGCTAGAAGGCTCAAGCATTGATGAGAGCATTATTGCTCAGGTAAAAGAGTTTGCGAAAGATTACAAAAGGATCATGGTGTGTCTGGATAGTAATCATACGCATGATCATGTTTTAGCCGAGCTTGAAGCTTATGCCCCCTTAGTGAGTCCGGGCAGTTATTGCATGGTAGGTGATACGGTAATAGAGGATGCTCCAGACGATATGACGTCTCAACGCCCCTGGGGAAAGGGAAATAATCCCAAAACGGCTGTTTGGGCCTATCTGAAAAAACTTGAAACGGAATCAGTTGAAGCAGCAGATGGAGAAAGACTGATGTTTGAAATGGATAAAGAATTAGAACATAAAGTAGTGCTGACAGGATCGCCAGATGGTTATCTGTTGAGAAAGTAAACTCATATAGTCCAACATCAGATACCACCTCAGGAAGAAACAATGACAACAATAAAGCAGGACGGAATATTAACCATCGGCATCACCAGTTATAACTATGGACATTTTATTGGTGAGGCTCTTGAGTCGGTTATCAATCAAACTTCCCCACATTGGAAGTTAATGATTTACGATAATGGTTCAACCGACGATACGTTTGAGGTGATCGAACCCTATCTTGAAGATCCTCGAGTGTCATTGTTTGTCCATGAAAAAAATATTGGTGGTACGGCAAATAGCATTTATGCAATTCGACAAGCGAATAGCCAATATTTTTCCTTCCTTCAGGCTGATGATTTTCTAGAGCATAACTTTGTTGAGGATGCACTTGAGCAATTTAAAATTCATCCTGAAAGTCCGTTTGTTTTTTTTAACTGGCAACAATATATAGAGCAAACCAAAACGCGATACGATCACAATCGTTTTCCGTTTTCCCCGGATCGTTCCGGCCCTCTTTTTATCGGTCCTTTCCTGACTATATTCAACTTTGTTCCCTTGCATATGGCGGCGTTCAAAACCGAATGCTTGCAATATGGATATGAGGCTTTAGTGGCGTCACCATTAAAGCAAGTAGGTGAACAATTTGTCTTGAAACTACTAGAAGATAAATATGGTATCGGCTGTTATACCGGCACAATGGGTGGTGTCTGGCGACGACATGACGCTCAAATGACAGCCTTACATGTGCAAAACAGTGTGGCTTTTTTGGAAGAGCCAGCTGAACGTCATTGGTATATCAAAACAACCCCCAATCCCAACTATATAAATGTGTTTATGGCACTTGCAACCTCCATGTTCAAACTTTCTCCGGGGAGCTTATTGAACACGGCTGACTGGTTGACCCATACAGAAGGTCAACGTTATGCAGAGAGCTTTGGGGTGCCCATTGAAGCCAAAAGAGACAACATTAAACGCGTCGTGCTTGTGGTCTTACTTAAAGTGGCTACCTATGCTCAGTTGACGTTGTTTCAAGAGACTGATTTAGTCAACTGGATGAAATCGTTAGGCTATGAGTTCACTGAATCCGCATTGAAAGAATTGCTGTTTGATATTTTATCCACTGAAGGTGAGGAGCTGCTGAATCTAAAGGAAATTGAGCAAATTTGTCAGTTTTGTTTTAAAAATATTAAGCCGCAGCATATCAACCCTCAAGCGGAAAAAATCCGTGACCTGATTAACAGTCAACTTTTTCCTGTACAGAATCAGACGGGACTACCATTACTGTCAATTGCACGGTCAATGTTGGAAAAGAGGAGAAATATTTTCTCTTCTGCAGAAGATAGAGAACTGTTTTTAATCACTGTGTGTAAAGCGGCCTTCGATGCAATTGTTCAGCGCTATAAAAATGCAATCAGTCCTGAGGATGCCGTTGAGCTCCATGATTTAATGAAAGCCCTGCTTGATCACAAACAGATCGTCGAGCAAAAAGCCTTTGCACTTCAACTCCGATCAGAAATTTATGAGTGGCAGTTAAATATTGATTATCAACGTTGGATTAAAAATCATGCCTTATTAGAAATCGATGCCCAACTTCATGCAGAAAGAATGATGAGTTGGTCAGTTCAGCCAACATTCCATTTGTATATGTTTATGTTTGAGGGTGAGGAAAATCTTTTAGCGAATACCATTGACTCACTTGCAAAACAGTTTTATCACAATTGGAAGCTAACGGTTATTGCTGATGGACTTGCACCCGATGTGATGTTTGATGAGCTGGATGTGTTGGAGTGGCAAAGTTTCCCTGCTGAACAAGACCCATACGTTTTTCTGAATAATTTGATAATGAAGCAGTCAGATGGTTGGGCCATGTTTGTACCGGCAGGTGTGCAGTTTGAAGCGCATACATTTTTGAGTATGGGAGACTATATTGATAAATATCCACAGCAAAAATTATTCTACAGCGATGATGATTTAATTTCCGCTAATGGAACAAGGCACTCTCCACGGTTTAAGCCGGACTTTAATCTCGATATGTTGAGAAGCAAAGATTATGCAGGTTTAGTGCTGTGCGAGAGTAACCTGTTCAGAAGTTTAGGCGGATTTGACATGTTGCCTGCGCATGAAAATTATGGCCTCACGTTTAAAGCCTTTGAATTGTTAGGATCGTCTGCAATAGGTCATATTAGTGATGTGTTGATTCACCTTCCAGAAACGATTCAAGGGCAAATGAACCAACCCACAATGCAGATGGCTGTAGAACAGCATTTAAAGCGTTTGGGTATAAATGCATACCTAGAACCAGGGCTGGCACAAAATAGCGTTCGAGTAGAGTATGAGTGGCCTGTATCACCTCTAGTTTCTATCATTATTCCAACAAAAGATAAAATTGAGTATCTCCGACCATGCGTTGATTCTCTGCTTCTGAAAACGACGTATTCAAACTTTGAGCTGATTATTGTCGATAACCAAAGCGAAGATCCAGATATTTTGGAATATATTAATGTGCTTCAAGCAAACTACGGTGAGCGGGTTAGGCGACTGGAATATCCCTACCCATTTAATTATGCAGCAATAAGCAACTTAGCCGCAAAAGAGGCAAACGGCGAATATTTACTGTTCTTAAATAATGATACGGAAATTTTGCACGCCGAATGGTTAGATAGAATGGTCAGGCATGCACAACGGCCGGAAGTTGGCATTGTCGGAGCACGTTTAGTTTACCCCGAGTCAGGATTAGTGCAGCATGCGGGTGTTATTTTGGGCATGGATAGTGTTGCGGATCATCTTTTCTTAGGAGTGCGGGATATACACGAATCAGGCTATATGGACCGCGCACATTTAGATCAAAACTTTTCTGCTGTAACAGCTGCCTGTTTGATGATTCGAAAATCTATTTATGATGATGTCGGGGGTATGGACGAGGAAAATCTGGCTATTTCCTATAACGATATTGATTTATGTCTAGAGGTACGGGAAAAGGGATACTTAGTGACTTGGACTCCTTATACAGTCTTAGTCCATCACGGAAGTGTCAGTCAAATAAGCGAATTTTCTCCAAGAGCTGACGAAAATTCCCGAAGATTTCTGCGTGAAAAAACATTTATGTTGAAAAAGTGGCTTCCTCAGATAGCCAATGATCCTTACTTTAACCGTCATTTGACTCTTGCAACCAGAGAAATCCAAATCGAAGCCCAAATGCCCACTAATTGGGATACCAATTTTCATGATAGAAATCGTGTGCTTGGGCTGCCATTAGCTGGTGGAAGTGGTGATTACAGAGTGATTCAACCTTTTAGTGCTCTTAGTCATGCAGCATTGGCACAATGTGAATATTATCGATTTAATCATAATTTCACCAAACCGATTATGATCTCGGAATATGCTCGCATTGCACCGGAGACAGTGGTGTTTCATGCCGCTTTAAATGATCTCCAACTTAAACAATTAGACCAGCTTAAAGAATTTTTACCCGAGGTTTTCCGGGTTTATAGTATTGATGATTTACTTACTAACGTGCCGGAGCAGAGTTCAGCCTATAAAGAAATAAAGCGTCATTTTGCTGACGCAAAATCACGAATGAGGCGCGCGCTGCAAGCTTCGGATAGATTAATTGTCTCGACACAACCTTTAGCAGACCTTTGTGCTGGTATGATTGAAGATATCAGAGTTATTCCTAATCGCTTGCCAAAAGAACCATGGCTTTCGGTCACTTCGTTATCTAATCAAAGCGAAAAGCCTCGTGTCGGTTGGGCCGGCGCGCAGCAACATCAAGGTGATCTGGCCATAATGTTTGAAGTAGTTAAGGCGACTGCAGATGAAGTGGATTGGATATTTATGGGCATGTGTCCAGAAAATATTAAGCCTTATGTCCATGAGTATCATCATTTTGTACCAATGGCCGATTACCCTGCAAAACTTGCCAGCTTGAATCTGGATCTGGCTATCGCGCCACTGGAACTCCATCCTTTTAATGAATCAAAAAGTAATCTACGGTTATTAGAGTATGGAGTATTAGGCTGGCCGGTTATCTGTACCGATATTTATCCGTATCGTACCAACAATCCCCCAGTTATTTATGTGCAAAATCAAGTAGATGAATGGGTGGCGGCAATCCGGCAAATATTGGCCGATAAAGCGGCATTAGCTGATGCCGGTTCAGCGTTAAAGGCATGGGTTCTCAAGCATTACATGCTTGAGGATCATCTGGATGAATGGCTTGAGGCTCTGACAAGAAATTAATACCAAATCTATAGGGCCTGTTTGGCCCTTTATTTTTCTAGGTTTACGCTTACCACATTGAAAAAATAAAGATTATTGGCACGAACACTGCTTAGTTGAATTCATACCTGTTCGGAACGCCGGCAGGTTCTGAATAGAATCGCTCAATTAGGGAGAGTGTTATGGCACTAATCGTCAATAGTAATCTGGCATCTTTGAATGCTCAGCGTAACCTGAGCACTTCGCAAAATGATCTGAATACAGCTTTACAACGTTTATCCTCTGGTTTGCGAGTTAACAGCGCCAAAGATGATGCTGCTGGTCTTTTTGTGGCTCAACAACTTACTCGAGATATTCGGGGAACAAACCAAGCTGTTCGTAATGCAGCAGATGGTATTTCATTAGGACAGACTGCTGAGGGTGCGTTAGGCCAGGTAGCCAACAATCTTCAGCGGATTCGTGAAATTGCTATCCAGGCGTCAAACGCCACGGTTGGTGATCGCAGCGGTTTACAAAAAGAAGTAGATCAGTTGACCCAGGAAATTTCGCGTATTGTTCAAACCACTGAGTTTAGTGGAACCAAGCTATTAAGTGGGGCAACCTCTCTGGTCTTCCAGGTTGGTGCCAGTGGTTCAACAAATAACCAAGTGACTCTGGATACGGTTAATATTACGGGTATTGGTGGTTATTCATTAGATTTAACTGCAACCGGAACAATCAATGTCAGTGATGCCTCAAATGCATCTGCAGCATTATCAGGATTATCAACTGATATTGATACGGTTAACCAGACTCGTGCAACCTACGGTGCTTTGCAGAACAGATTTGAAGCCGTTATATCTAATCTGCAGAATTATGCCGAGAATTTGACTGCTGCACGTAGTCGGATTGAAGATGCCGATTTTGCGGCTGAAACAGCCCGATTGACTCGTGCTCAGATCCTGCAGCAGGCAGGTACATCAATTCTGGCACAGGCAAACAGTTTGCCACAGAGTGCATTAACCCTATTGCAGGGCTAATTATGATGGCTTCAAAGTTCCTGGAAAGACATGCTTTGGGTGGATTCCGGTTTATTTGAAAAAAAGATTAAAGAAAAATAATCGCAGGTCGCTAAACATTTCGGAGGCGGTAAATACTGGGTTTTCCACAGTCTGTCCGCCATGTTTAGTGGGGCAAAATGCCCTTAAAAGCCTAGGAGAATTCTCATGGCGGTTATTGTTAACTCGAATCTGGCATCATTAAATGCACAGCGTAATCTTGAAGCATCACAAGGCAGTCTGAATCAATCACTGCAACGTTTATCATCTGGTCTGCGTATCAACAGCGCGAAAGACGATGCAGCCGGTTTGTTCATCGCTGAACAGCTGACTCGTGATATCCGTGGTACCAACCAAGCAGTTCGTAATGCATCTGATGGTATTTCCCTCGGTCAAACTGCTGAGGGTGCATTAGGTGAAATTGGTAATAACTTGCAACGTATCCGTGAGCTAGCGGTACAGTCTGCCAACGCCACAACAGGTAACCGTACAGGTATCCAGGCTGAGGTTAACCAGTTAACTCAAGAAATCTCACGTATTATTCAGACTACTGAATTTGCCGGTAATGGTCTACTGAGTGCTGCCAACTCATTGACATTCCAAGTCGGTGCAAGTGGTGCTGCAACAAATCAATTGTCGGTATCAACTGTTAGTATGACTGCTATTGCCGGCTATTCAGCTGATTTGGCGGCAACAGGTACAATTGACGTAAGTACTGCTGGTGCGGCTTCTGGAGCACTTGCTAACTTGAGTACCGCTCTGGATACTGTTAACCAATCACGTGCCACATACGGTGCTCTGCAAAATCGTTTTGAGGCGGTTATCTCTAACCTGCAAAACTATGCAGAAAACCTGACTGCAGCACGGAGCCGTATCCAAGATGCTGACTTTGCTGCTGAAACAGCTAACCTGACGCGTTCGCAAATTTTGCAACAGGCTGGTGTTTCAATCCTGGCGCAGGCAAATACCCTGCCTCAGACAGCACTTTCATTACTCGGATAAGTTACCGGGAGGCTTTCCCGGCAAATAGCCGGGAAACGCTTACCCGATACTCTTGGAGGATGAAGGAATGACTACCAACGATTTAACAGTTAAAACTGATTCGTTGTCATTACCAAATTCTGGCAATATTCAGCAGGGCAGTAATGTTCCTGCTGAAGTTGTTTCAGGGCTTGCTTCAACACAACGGGTTAATCCATTGGCTCAACCGAAGATGTTATCCAAACAGCTGGAAGCCACGGAGGAGCAATTAGCAGCGATTCAGGAGAGAGTGGTTGAGCTTAATAGCTACATGCAAAACTTGAATCGTTCTTTACAATTTTCAGTAGATGATAAAAGTGGCGATACGGTTATTAAAGTGATTGATTCTGAAACGGATGAATTAATCAGACAAATACCCGCTGAAGAGTTATTAGTCGTTCGTAGCTCTTTGGAAGAGTATCGCGGCATGTTGCTGGAGATGAGAGTTTGATTGGCGTGTAATTTGCTTAAAATTACACACTAATCGGGAGCGTTATCATGGCTACAATACAAGCACCAGGCATCGGGTCTGGCTTAGATGTAAACGATATTGTCACTAAGTTGATGGAGATTGAGCGTCAGCCTATCGACAACTTAACGTCAAAAAAGTCATTTATTAATGCTCAGATAAGTGCTTATGGCTCGCTAAAGAGTAAAGTCGCTGATTTCCAATCAGCAATGGCTAATCTTAATTCACCTGAGAAGTTTCAGGTATATCAAGCCACTAGTGGAAGTGAGTCTGTTTTTACCAGTTCAGTTTCAAATGGTGCTGTTGCTGGAAATTACGATATTGAAGTGGTCAGTCTGGCAGAAAGGGACAAAATTGCCACTCAAGCCTATACCGATTCCAATACGGTCGTGGGTGAAGGCACACTGAGTATCAGTATCGGAGCTGAGAGTTTTGATCTCACGATTGATAGTAGCAATAACACTTTGGCTGGTATCCGTGATGCAATTAATGATGCAGCTGATAACACCGGTGTTTCTGCGACAATTGTTACTGGTGACGATGGTGCTCGTCTGGTTCTCTCTTCTAAAGAAACCGGAACAGATAATGCTCTGCGGATAAGTGTAACAGACAGTGATGGTGGCAATACTGATGAAGCTGGTCTATCTGCCTTAGCCTATAATCCAGAAGGCGGAGTGGAATTTCGGGCGGCCATTTCTTCCGCTCAAAATGCCCTTGTCCGGATAGACGGTTTTAATGTCAGTAGTAGCACCAATACAATTACGGGCGCTATTGATGGTGTGACTATCAATGCTGCTTCTATAGGCTCTTCAACGTTAAGTGTAACTCGGGATGATGAGAAAATTCTCGAATCTGTTGAAGCCTTTGCAGCTGCCTTCAATGCTTTACGAACGGAAATTAACAAGCAACGCGATGGACAGCTGGAAGCTGATAGCACTCTTTTATCGTTAGAACGGCAAATTTTTGATGTTTTAAATGCTGGTTCATCAATTGACGGTTCCTCTTTTAGTTATCTGATAGAAGCGGGTGTCTCAATCAATAAACAGGGCGTTATGGAGGTTGATTCGGATCGTATTACTGAAATTATGAATACCGATTTTGAATCTTTTACCAATTTATTTGCCTCAGAGAATGGTGGGTTTGCAGCAAAACTATCAACCCTTGCCAATGGTTGGTTAGCCAGCGATGGATTGATTGATGCTCGTGAAGACGGTCTGAAGACTCAAGTAGAGGGAATTGATGACCAGATTTTACGAATGGAAGATCGAATGATTTCTGTAGAAGCCAGAATCCGAGCTCAATTTACTGCGCTTGATACTCTGGTGAGCAGCCTTAATAATACGTCGAGCTTTTTAACGCAACAATTAGCTTCATTGAATAATAATAAGTAACACAGAGCGAAATTAGGATGATGCAAAACATGATCAATAAAAAAGCACTGGAAGGTTATGGTCGGGGAGCCGTAGAGTCAGAAGTTAACTTTGCCTCACCGCATCGTATTATTCAGATGTTAATGGAGGGGGCGCTATCTAAAATTGCTACCGCCAAGGGCTGTATCGATCGAAATGATATTGCTGAAAAAAGTCGGCAGATTACCTGGGGCATGAATATTATCCAAGGCTTAAGAACCAGCCTTGATGCTCAAAAAGGTGGTGAAGTTGCTGCTAACTTGGATGCCTTGTACGAATATATGGGGCGACGTTTGCTTGAAGCAAATGTCAGTAATGATGTTGCAATTCTGGATGAAGTCAGCAGCCTTTTAATGGAAGTGAAAGCTGGTTGGGATAATATTCCGGCTGATTATCACTAATCATTTATGACACATTTCAGCGATAAACTTAACTCCCTGCACCAAGCGGTGCAACTTACTCAAAATATGCTGGCTATGGCTAAGCAGAAACAATGGAATGAATTGCCAGAAATTGATAAAAAAAGGCAAATACTGTTGCAGTCGATATTTCCTTTAGATGACGATTCTCCAGAAATTGAAAGCCAGGCAACAGTGCTGCAAACACTTATCGACACCAACAATGAACTGATTGCGCATTGCCAGGAAGGAAAACAGTCTCTACAACTTCAAATGCGTAATGCAAAATTCACCCATAAAGCCGTAACGGCTTATCAATCCAATTAGTTAGCGCGCTTGTTTCTGAAAAAGTTCCCATTTACAGTGTCATTTTTTTGACAACTAACTGCAAAGTGCTTAACTTGAATTAACTAAATCCCTAACGTAATACCAGCAGGTTCAGAAAGAGCTTGCCTTCAGGAGCAGTTATGAATGCGTGTAATATCTTGGTGATAGATATTGACCCACAACGCCGAGAAACACTTTCCACGCTTATTGCGTTCGTAAATTGCCACGCTGTCGTGGTGAATGATATGGAAAACTGGTTTGATAGCATTAATGATTTGAATGATATTGCTTTAGCGCTGGTTGGTGATTGTGGCGGCGTCAGCCCGACAAAACAGTTATTACGTGAGCTTATTAATCATGAAGCAAGGATCCCGGTGTTTACACTCGATTATCCAGAAGCTTTAATCAGAGAATTTCCCGGCTCCATCGGCAGCTTAAATTATCCCATCAAATACCTTCAGCTAAACAATGCAATCCAACAAGCTTCGGTTTACAGGAACCAGGCTGATAATCAAGCTGAGACAGAACCGTTATTTCGTTCGCTGGTGGGCAACAGTACAAAGATGAAACGGGTTCAGAAAATGATACATCAGGTTTCTGATTCAGAAGCCAATGTATTGATTTTAGGAGAATCTGGAACGGGTAAAGAGGTGGTTGCCCGCAACCTGCATTATTTTTCCTCACGTCGCGATAAACCTTTTGTACCGGTAAACTGCGGTGCTATTCCCGGCGAACTTCTTGAAAGCGAATTATTTGGCCATGAAAAGGGTGCGTTTACTGGCGCGATAACTGCTCGTAAAGGTCGTTTTGAAATGGCCGAAGGCGGAACACTGTTTCTTGATGAAATTGGTGATATGCCCCTGCCTATGCAAGTTAAGTTATTAAGAGTTTTACAGGAAAGAACCTTTGAACGCGTAGGCAGTAATAAAACCCAAAAAGCCAATGTCAGAGTGATTGCCGCGACCCATCGTAATCTCGAAACTCATATAGGTGATGGCCGCTTTAGAGAAGACCTGTTTTACCGCTTAAACGTTTTTCCTATTGAGATGCCTGCCTTACGCGAGCGGCCTGAAGACATTCCATTATTGATTCATGAGCTTATACAGCGAATAGAACATGAGAACCGGGGAGCTGTACGCTTTACTCCGACGGCCATCGCATCATTATGCCGCTATACCTGGCCCGGCAATGTTCGGGAACTGGCAAATGTGGTTGAAAGACTCGTCATTTTATATCCCTACGGCACGGTAGACTTTGATGACCTGCCAGAGAAATACCAGATTGAGGGTGAACCACTACCGGAAGTTATTACATCGGCAATTGATTCCCAGCCACACTCACCCACTGCGCTTAAAGTATCCTCCAAAGCGAATGGTAGTGATGCTTCAGCTTCAGCGAATGGTTTTCAGCAATCTGATGATGCGCTGTTAAGTATGGATACCATACCTGAAGATGGCTTGGATTTAAGGGAACATCTGGCCAATCTGGAATATCTTCTGATCAAACAGGCCCTGGATGAAGCGGCTGGGGTTGTAGCTCATGCAGCCAGTAGATTAAAAATGCGCCGAACGACGTTAGTTGAAAAGATGCGAAAATACGGTATTCAACGGGATATTGAAATCAGCTGAAATAGCGCCTGAAATTTGACTCTGAAATAAAGTTATTTAATATAACATATTGAAAAATAAAGAATAAAAAATAGGGCATATATTTTGCTAACTCACTATTGGAAACCCTTTAGTGGAGCAAAATTAGATGAACCTCAAATGGCCTGAATCCTCACCTTACAGTGAAAATAAAGTTGCGTTAAAGGCAATACAACCAACAAAACGTAATGTGGTTGATATCGCTGAACATAAGCCTTTGTGGACACCACCGGTAAATTCCAAAAAAACATCCGCTTCAGAGAGCCGCATTGCAGATCGTCTCAGCAGTTTGCTTGCCGTCATTCCTGGCGGTGTCGTGGTCATTGATGGAATGGGTGTGGTTCAGGATTGTAACCAGGTAGCGATTAATTTATTAGGCGAACCGTTGACAGGTCAACGCTGGATTGATGTTATCAAACGTGCGTTCAAGCCCAGAGAAGATGATGGGCATGATGTTTCACTGGCAGATGGTCGACTGGTACATATTTCAACCAGCCCGCTGGATAAAGAGCCTGGCCAGATTATCCTGCTGCAGGAGGTTACTGAGACTCGTCAATTACAACGTAAGGTTGCGCATCTGCAACGATTATCAGCTATGGGGGAAATGGCGGCACGTCTGGCGCATCAAATTCGTACGCCTTTATCGTCTGCCACTTTATATCTGGCGCCTCTTCTCAAACCTGAGACTGAACAAACTACACAATTAAAATTTGCCCGTCGTTTACATGACAGCCTGAGCCATATGGAACAGCTGGTTCGCAATATGCTGGCATTTTCACGGGGTGATATGAATAGCACTGCGCCGGTAAGTGTGAATGCATTAATTGATGAACTGGTACAGCAATTTGTGGCACAACCGGAAAGTGAATCGCTCAATGTTCATGTCATTAATCTGGTGAACGATGGTTATATTTATGGCTGTCAGCCAGCCTTGGTCAGTGCACTGAATAATTTACTCAACAATGCCCGGCAGGCCTGTGGGGAAACAGGAAAAATAACCATTCATGCTGATTATGCTGAAGAAGGTCAACAACAGTTTATTGAAATCAGTATTGAAGATAATGGTGCGGGCATCGCCGAAGCTGATTACGACAAGATACTGCAGCCTTTCTATACCACGCGTTCTTCAGGAACCGGGTTAGGACTCGCTGTGGTGCAGTCTGTTGCCAGAGCTCACAAAGGTATGCTCTGGCTCGATAGCGAGCAGGGTGTAGGCAGCACATTCTGTCTGCGATTGCCTGTTTACCGTCCATCTAATACCTCTCAGGAACAAATGCAAGCAGGAGTGAAATCATGAATCAGTCGATGATTATGGTAGTGGAAGATGATGCCAATTTACGTACCGCTTTATGTGACACGCTGGAACTTGCGGGCTATAAAGTTACGTCGACCGATCACGGGCAAAAGGCCTTGGATAAACTGGCTAATGAACCGATCGGCTTATTGCTCAGCGACTTGCAGATGCAACCGATGGATGGTCATACATTATTGAAAAAAGCCCGGGCGATGTTGCCTTCATTACCTGTTGTTCTGATGACGGCTTATGGTTCTGTACAAAGTGCGGTAGAAGCCATGCACGAAGGGGCTTGCGACTATTTAATGAAACCGTTTGAAGCTGATGATTTATTGCAGCGGGTACAACGCTACGTGCGAATACTGCCAGCCAGTGATGACATGGTCGCAGCAGCCAAATCATCAGTGGATTTACAGGCATTGGCCAGACGTGTTGCTGAGACTGACGCAACCGTTCTGATAAATGGTGAAAGTGGTACGGGTAAAGAAGTGTTAGCACGCTTTATTCACCGGCATTCACCACGTCAGGACGGCCCTTTCATTGCCATTAACTGTGCAGCTATTCCGGAGTCCATGCTTGAAGCCACTCTGTTTGGTTACGAAAAAGGCGCGTTTACTGGGGCAGCTCAAGCCTATGCTGGTAAGTTTGAGCAGGCTAATCAAGGCACGATTTTGCTGGATGAAATTACCGAGATGGATATTTCATTGCAGGCCAAATTACTGCGCGTATTGCAAGAGCGCGAAGTGGAGCGTCTGGGGGGCAGAAAAACCCTCTCTCTTGATGTTCGTGTGCTGGCGACTACCAACCGCACTTTACGTGATGAAGTCAAAGCCGGCCGTTTCCGCGAGGATCTATTTTACCGATTGAATGTTTTTCCGTTGCAGTTATTGCCTTTGAGAGAAAGACCTCAGGATATCGTACCGCTTGCCGAGCAGTTACTCGAACGTCATTGTAAGCAAGGTGGACGGGTCGCTCCGCATTTCGACAGTGAAGCAAAAAGAAAACTGTCGCAACACAACTGGCCGGGAAATGTTCGGGAACTCGATAATGTTCTGCAACGGGCGTTGATTTTACAAACTGGCTCAATCATTAGCGCCGATGATTTGGCATATGAAGCTATGTCGGGATCTCAGCAATCCACAAATGAGGTAAACGCGACACCTGTTACAGAGCAGAGTGAGACTGTTAGCCCCGTCGATAATGCAGATGATTTACGTAGTCACGAACAGCGTCATATTCTCGACATACTGGCAAAACATCGCGGTAGCCGCCGGGAGACAGCAAAAGAATTAGGCATCAGTGAACGCACCTTACGCTACAAAATCTCACGTTTTCGTGAACAGGGCATTGCCATTCCTGGAAAATTTGGCAAGAAGTCTGCATAAACAAACTCAGCCCAACAAGCAATACAAAGCGAGAATATAATCATGATAAAAGCTATTGATCCTAACCAGTTACTGACGCAGATGCGGGCCATGCAAACTCAGGCTAATCAGACCATGCCAATGCCAGCTGAGCAGAATTTATCCAGTGGCAGGGTTGATTTTGGTGATCTGATGAAAAATGCTGTGGATAAAGTAAATGAAACTCAACAAACAGCAGGTCAGTTACGAACAGCTTTTGAATTGGGTGATCCCAATGTCAATTTAACCGATGTCATGATTGCCTCCCAAAAATCCAGTGTGGCGTTTGAAGCCACGGTCCAGGTCCGCAATAAGCTGATTGAGGCTTATCAGGAAGTCATGAGAATGTCGATTTAATGGCGTTGGTTTAACTGAAGAGCCTGAATATGGAAAATGCACCTGCTACAAAAACGAACACATTTGCTGCCAACACTCCGTTGGCGGTTATGCAAAATAATATTTCCCGCCAACCCATAACCAAGCAGATCATGTTTTTATTGGCGATCGCGGCCAGTATTGCTGTTGGCGGTTACGTGTTTATGTGGTCACAAACACCTTCTTATCAGGTGTTGTTTTCCGGCATGGAAGCTCAGGAATCCTCTGAAGTAGCCAATGTGCTGCAACAGATGCAAATTGATTATAAGTTAGACCCTACTACAGGGGCATTGTTGGTTCCGGCTTCAGAAGTTCAGGGATTACGCTTACGCCTGGCAGCTGAAGGTTTACCGCGCAGTAGTGCACAAGGCATGGAAATCCTCAGTCAGGAACAGGGGTTTGGCACCAGCCAGTTTATTGAGCAGGCTCGCTATCAGCGTGCAATGGAGCAAGAGCTTGCCCGTTCAGTGAGTGAGTTACAGAACGTTCGCAGTGCCCGTGTGCATCTGGCTATTCCCAAGCAATCGGTATTTGTACGTGAACGTAAACCGCCTACGGCTTCAGTGGTCGTTAATCTTTATTCTGGACGAACATTAGAACGTGGCCATATATCGGCCATTACTCACATGGTCGCGGCCAGCATACCTAACATGAAAAGTTCAGATGTCACGGTAGTCGATCAGCGTGGCAATTTACTTAGCCAACCAGAACGGAGTAACAGTCTGGCATTAAGTGATTCCCAGCTAGAGTTTACGCAAAAACTTGAGCAATTATATATCAGTCGTATTGAGGATATTTTGACACCTATCGTTGGCATGAATGGCGTGCGTGCCCAAGTGGTGGCAGATGTCGATTTTACGGTAACCGAACAAACACAGGAAAGTTATAACCCGGATCTCGCGGCATTACGAAGTGAACAACTTGCTGAAGAAGAGCGCGTTGGGGGATTTGGGCCGATGGGAGTGCCGGGGGCATTGGCTAATCAACCTCCTGGTGGTGGTGTCGCACCGGAACAAGCTGCTCAGGAAAACGCTGGAGAAGATGGAGAAACGACTACTGAGACGGTTACACCTGGCTCAAGTTCACGTCGCACCACCCGTAATTTTGAACTGGATCGCACCATCAGTCATAGCCGTCTGGCGCCTGGCGACATTCGTAAGCTGAGCGTTGCTGTATTGGTCGATGAACCGACCACCACCGACGCTGAAGGTAATGTTGTCACCACACCAATGAGCGACGCACAAATGGCGCGTATTAACACGCTCGTCATGGACGCAATTGGTTTCAATATGGCCCGAGGCGACAGCTTAAATGTTGTCAGCGCACCATTTGTAACTCCGATTGAGGCCGAGCCACTTCCAGGTATCCCACTGTGGGAACAACCATGGGTTTGGGACGTGGGTAAACAAGTTTTGGGTGCATTGGTCGTGTTATTCTTGATATTTGGTTTGATACGTCCAGCTTTTAGAGATTTGAATAAATCTCCTGATAAACAGTTAGCCAACCAGAGCGGTGAAAATGCCGAGGGAATGTCAGCAGAGCAAGTATTGGCAGCAAGTAGTAAAAACGGTGAGGATATTGCTAAACTGACGACTGGTTCTGAGCGTGTTGAACAGCATTTAACTAATATTCGCAGTTTAGTACAGCAGGACCCTGCGCTGGTTGCGCAGGTCGTAAAAAACTGGGCAGCGAGTGATGCATAATGGCCGAACAACCCCGTAAATTAACTGGTACTGAAAAAGCCGCAGTTTTTCTTCGCTCAATAGGTGAGGAAGATGCTGCGCAGGTGCTTAAGCATATGGGGCCGAAAGAAGTTCAGAAAATCGGTCAGGCCATGGCAACTTTGAACAATGTGACGCGTAGTGAGGTTGAAACTGTATTAGGCAGTTTTGTCACCACGGTGGAACAGGAAACTGGTCTGGGCATTGGCTCTCATGATTATGTACGGAAAATGCTGGTTGGTGCACTGGGTGAAGAACGTGCCGGTGGTTTGCTTGATCGGATTCTTTCCGGTGGCAATACCAATGGTCTGGAGCAGTTAAAATGGATGGATGCTCGTGCTATCTATGAAGTCATACGACTGGAACATCCCCAAATCGTCGCGATAGTCTGTTCGTTTCTCGATCCCGATCAAGCTGCTCAGGTGCTTGGTATGTTTCCAGAACGTGATCAGGCAGCGATTCTGCTGCGGGTGGCCACATTGGATGGTGTGCAGCCTGCGGCGCTGAATGAGCTGAATGAAATCCTGGAAAAACAATTCAGCGGTAATGCTGGCGGACAAACTGCCACCGTTGGCGGGCCTAAAACAGCTGCCGATATCCTTAACTTTGTTGAGGGTAGTCGTGAAGCAGCCATTATGGAAAAAATCAAAGAATCCGAACCGGATCTTGGTCAGAACATCGAAGATTTGATGTTTGTCTTTGATAATCTGATTGATGTGGATGATCGTGGCATGCAAACATTAATGCGTGAAATTCAAACCGATCAGCTTCAGCTTGCCCTTAAAGGTGCTGATGAAAATCTCAAAGAGAAGTTTCTTAAAAATATGTCCCAGCGTGCAGCAGAGATGTTACGTGATGATCTTGAAGCGATGGGACCCGTGCGTATCAGTGATGTTGAGGCCGCGCAAAAATCCATTTTGTCTACCGCACGGATGTTATCCGATAAAGGTGATATTGCATTAGGTAGCGGTGGTGGTGATGACTTCATCTGATGATCTTTATACCACCCAACATGCTAACGTTTTATCCGCCGAAGAACTCGCCAATGCCTATGAGCGATGGGAAGTTCCTCGCGTGGTATCGGTGTCAGATGTTGAAGCTGAAAATACCAACCCTTTAACCGTTGAAGCATTGGAAGCCGTTCAGCAGGCAGCACAGGAAGAAGGTTTTAAGCTGGGCTATGATGAAGGTTACCAGCAAGGTCATGAAGCAGGATTGAAAGCCGGGGAAGCCGATATTCTGCAACAGGCTCAACAATGGAAAGCCTTGATTGACAGTCTGAATAATCCGCTTAAGAGCATTGATTCAATTGTTGAACAGGATTTACTGTCGATGATCAGTTTGCTGGTGCGGCAAATGGTTTATCACGAACTTCAGCAAAAACCTGAAATGGTTTTGACCGCTGTGCGCGAAGCGCTTGCAGTTTTACCCGTCAGTGATCGCCAGTTAAAAGTTTATCTGAACCCCGAAGATATGGAGCTGGTAAAAAACGGCTTGAAACTGGATGAAGATACCGGCTGGCAATGGTATGAGGATCCGCTGGTAAATCGTGGGGGAGCCAAGTTGGTGACGGCAGATACTACCATTGATGCCACCGTTGAAACCCGACTCAATAATTTAATTTCACGGTTATTAAGCCAAGACAACCATCATGAACCCAGCTGAATCGCCAAACCAATCAACCTCTTTGCATGACAGGTTGCAGCATCAGCTGGAGCGACTGACAGCAGATCATGAAACACCGATTACCGTTGAAGGACGATTGACCCGAATGGTCGGTCTGACGCTGGAGGCTGTTGGATTCCAGGCCTCCATTGGCAGTCGTTGCGAAATTCATGCTCCTGGCAGAGAACCTGTCGAAGCTGAAGTAGTAGGGTTTCATGATGAAACACTGTATTTAATGCCTACCGGCAATATTCGCGGCTTGGTTCCTAATGCCCGGGTCAGGCCAATCCGTAGTGATTCTCAGGTACCTGTTGGTAACGCTTTACTAGGCAGAATTGTCGACGGTGCCGGAAAACCGCTTGATGGACGTGGGCCGCTTAACGTAAAAGATAAAGTCCCTCTGCATGGGAAAACAGTAAATCCTTTATCCCGTGCACCGGTCAGACAACATCTTGATGTTGGTGTCCGGGCAATCAATACGTTAATGACGGTTGGTCGTGGTCAGAGGATGGGTCTGTTTGCCGGGAGTGGTGTCGGCAAAAGTGTGTTGCTGGGTATGATGACGCGTTTTACCGAAGCTGATGTCATCGTGGTGGGATTGATCGGTGAACGGGGACGTGAAGTTAAAGAATTTATTGAAGATATTCTAGGTGAAGAAGGCTTAAAGCGTGCCGTGGTCGTCGCATCACCAGCCGATCATTCACCCTTGATGCGGTTGCATGGCGCCATGCTGGCAACCAGTATTGCAGAATACTTTCGCGATCAGGGCAAGCAGGTTTTGTTGTTAATGGATTCACTGACACGTTTTGCCCAGGCGCAGCGTGAAATTGCCCTTGCAGTTGGTGAACCGCCAGCCACCAAAGGTTATCCTCCATCGGTTTTTTCGTTATTACCGCAGCTTGTTGAACGTGCTGGCAGTGGTGAAGTTGGTGGTGGAGCAATAACCGCAATTTATACGGTGCTCACCGAAGGTGATGATCAACAGGATCCGGTGGCCGATGCAGCTCGTGCCATACTTGATGGACATATAGTGTTATCCAGGCAGTTAGCTGAAGCCGGGCATTATCCGGCGATTGATGTTGAAGCGTCGATCAGTCGTGTCATGCCGCAGGTTGTCGATGCCAAACAACTGCAGCTGGCCCAGCAATTCAAGCGAATCTATTCCACTTACCGGCAGAATCAGGATTTAATTACCATTGGTGCCTATCAGGCAGGAAGCGATCAGCAAATTGATGAAGCCATTAATCGTTTTCCGGCGTTATCAGCAATGTTGAAACAGGACATGCATGTGGCGCATGATTGGAACAGTAGCCTGCAGTCATTGCAAAAACTGGCTTTTGGCCAGATGAGCAATTCACAGCAATTAAATGGACAATTGATGACAGCGGAGCAACGTAAATTCTAATTTTGGATAACACGACGGATTCGGGTGCTACAGCAATATGACACGGGCAAGCAAACTGATACCAGTAATTGAAATGGCCGGTCGTGAGACCGATAAAGCCATGCAGAGCCTGGTTCAGGCCAACAACGTGCTTGAGCAGGAAAAACATCAGCTTAATGATTTACTGCGTTATCGCGAAGAGTACCTGCAGCAATTTCGCCAAGGTGACGCTGTACAGATGAGTGCTCGCAAAGCAATTGACTTAAGATCATTTCTTGCACAGTTAGATAACGCTATTCGAATGCAACAGCGCCACGTCGAACAGTGTTTTATGCAGACCCAAAAACAACGTCAGCTTTGGCTGGAAGCCAAAAATAAACAACGATCTATCGAATCCCTCAAAGAACGCTATCAAAAAGAAGACGAGCAACGTCAGCATAAACTGGAGCAGCGACTGGCTGATGAACATACCGCTATGCTTTGGGCACGCAAACATAAATAAACCCTGGCATATGGCATAGTCTCTGCTTAGATTTGTTATGTGGTAATTTGCATATGACATTGGTTGTATAAACTCACAAGCGGACATTTTTTGCCCGGTCCTTATTGTATTGCGGCAAAAAATGTAATTAAAAAAAGCTATAAAAATGACGAATACAACGGAAAAACTTGATTGTGGAGAACAGCTAAACATTACTCAATTGGAGTCTTGGTATTTGCACTGTTTAAAAATACTGCTGGCTGGAAATAACGTTTTTATTGATGTCAGCCGTTTGCAGCGTATTGATACCGCGGCGTTACAATTACTTTATCAATTTCAGCAACAGGCAGAGAAATATGATATTGAGGTGCACTGGTCTGCGATGAGTGATAGCTTTCAGGATGCCGTAAGTCTTTCCGGTCTATCTTTTAAAATGACCGATCAGCCATCAGTTGCCGATAATGATTCAATGGAGAATAACTAAAATGGCTCGGATTCTAGTCGTCGATGATTCCCCCTCGCTCAGACAGATGTTGCAGATTATTTTGCAGAATTCAGGCCATGATGTGGTGTGCGCAGAAGATGGTAAACAGGCCATTGATATGGCAACTGAGCAGCAGTTTGAATTGGTATTAAGTGACTTTAATATGCCGCAACTGACCGGACCAGAATTCATAACGATGCTGCGCTTGTTACCGCAATACCGTTTCACCCCGGTGCTGTTATTAACAACGGAAACAGATGAAGACAAAAAAAATCTTGGCCGTGTTTCAGGTGCTAGTGGATGGTTAAAAAAACCGTTTGATCCTGAACAGTTGGTCGACACTATCAACTCACTGCTTAATTAATCTTCGATTGCCATGCATCCGCTTTTATCCTCTGCCACAGCTGCTTTTCATGAGGAAGCTCTGGAAACATTAAACCAAATAGAGGATTGGCTCTTATCGTCATTGGAGAGCTCCACCAGCGGCGATGCCCATTGGCAAGATACTCTCAGACTATTGCACTCCCTCAAGGGTACTGCCGCCAGTTTCGAAAATGAAGCAATAGCAAAAGTTTGTCATGCCATCGAGAATATTCTGACGGAAAACCGCCAACTTACCAGCCAAGACAGGGACGGACTGTTGGTGGCAATTGATTTTTGCCGGCAATGCTTAAGTGGTACTGAAGCAGATCCAGCAATACAGGCCGAAAATCTGGCAAATTGCCTTGCTAGGATAAATCGTCTGGATCAGCAAAATCAGAATAATGGTAAACCACCGATTGTGCCGGAAATGAATGGCTCTGTCTGGCAAATTGATTTTGGCCCACATCCGCAGTTTTTTGAAAACGGCCATGATCCATTACGGATTATCAAAGCATTACGCCAGTTTGGTCCGGTAAAGGTTTCCGTCTTTACTGATAAATTACCCGATTTTGCAGATTTTGACCTGTATAAATGTTACCTGCGCTGGCAAATAACACTTACGGCTGAAGTGAGCTATCAACAAATTATCTCGCAGTTTGACTGGGTAAAACATGTCTGTGATTTCACGGTAGAAGTATTGGCTTTAGCGCAGACCAAAAGAGTCAATGAGCCAAATCGATACAAAATGAGCGAGGCCAATCTGCAAGCATTATTAACCGTTTCGCATACATTACAGACACAGTTAAAGCAGACGTTTGCACTTACTAACCAGTTAAATCAAACGGATAAAATTCGTTTAACGCGTCGTAATCAGGCGATGAAGCATCAACAGCAATTATTGCAACAACAGCTGTTACATATTTCGATGCGTCCATTGGCCGATGCTTTTGCAAGATTACCCCGGATGGCATTTGATCTGGCGAATAAAACCGATAAACCAATCCAGTTGAATATGGATATCGCGCCCATTGAGGTGGATAGCATGATCGTCAATTCGTTGATAGATCCATTAACCCATCTTTTGCGAAATACATTCGCTCATGGAATTGAACCCACCGAGCTTCGCCAGCAGTCCGGCAAACCTGTAAAAGGTCAAATCCATATTATTGCTGAACAAGTTGATGAGCAACTAATCATTCGATTCAGTGATGACGGAGCTGGTTTAGCTGAAGAAAAGATCCTGGCCAAAGCAAAACAGCTCGGGGTCAATTTGCAGGGGAGTAAGCTTGATCAACAACTGCTCAGTGATTGGGTATTTCGACCAGGTTTTTCCACCGCAGTATCAGCAGATGCAATCTCCGGAAGAGGTATCGGATTGGATGTTGTGAAGCAACATATTACCGATATGGGAGGGCGAATTGAGTTAATTTCGAGCCATGGCAGAGGATGCTGTTTTACCCTGTACATACCTGTTCATCAGGCGTTAATGGATGTACAACTCATTAATGTTGATCAACAAACGCTGGCATTGCCATTAATAAGTGTGCTGGATAGCTATGCTGCTCATAGCAGCAGGTTAGTCTGGCATCGAGGCAAAAAGTGGTTTATCACAGATGATAACCGGCAAGTACCATTGATTGATATTCGCCAATTCCTGCAGTTGCCTTTACAGGAAACAGATGATCAGTCCGGTTTTATCATTTTACTGACTACTGAAAACAATGTTTTTGCAATGAAGGTAGACAGTTTGGCTGAACAGGCTCAACTGCTTGTTAAGTCCTTACTTCCGCATTATCGTCATGTAAATGGAGTCAAGGGCGTCGCAATACTGAATGATGGAAATATTGCTTTACTGCTCGAGCCTGGCAAGCTGTTGATGTCCCTTACGATTGCCGGTGAGCAATGAAATCGTCTGCTAATTCGCCTTTGGACAATGATCTTTACCAGCTGATCGTTATCGAAGATCAGCAATATGCGCTGCCGGTCCATTGTATTACGACTGTCCTGGCGTTGGAAAATGTATTACGACTGCCTGGAACGAACTCATGGTTATCTGGTGTTGTGCATGTTCGCAATGCGATTGTGCCGGTCGTTAATATGAATAAATTGATTGAAGTTGACGTCCCTCCTCATCAATTTAACTGTCCATTACTGGTTTTGTTACATCATCCATTGGATTCACAACGACTACTGGGGCTTAGTGTTACCGACGTGACTATTCTAATGTACCACTCAGAGCTTGCTGAAATGGCATCCAGCTCATCCACACATCAGTGTCTGATAAATAGTGTGAATGATGATTCACAAAAGATTCATTTACTTGATATAGCTAATTTATTTGAGCAATTGCTACAGGGACAGAATTAAACCATGCTTGGGCAAGGGACAAAACGAATTATTGCTGTGATGAATCAGACCCATGACGTCGGTAAAACCACCATCACGGCAAACCTGGGGGTGATTCTGGCAGAAATGGGTTATCGGGTGCTGATGCTGGATTTGGATCCCCAGGCTGATCTCACCCGACAATTTGGGGTAGCTGAAACTCAAATTGGCATGGATGCTTTACTTTCTTTTAAAGACGATGCCCGTGATGTAATACTGCCTCTAAGCGAACAACTGTCTTTAATTGCGTCGGGTCCCGAGCTGCATTTGTTCGAACAGCAAACACCATCAATAAAACTCGGTGTTAAACTGAAGCAACTACTTACTTCGACAATACAATCAGATGCAGATATCATTCTGATTGATTGCGCTGCGATCTCAGGATTATTAGGCACGAATGCCGTTTTGGCTGCGAGTGATATGCTTATACCAGTTTCTGCGGAGCATGATGCATTACGCGGTATGATAAAAATGCTACCGGTATTGCAACGGGTGGCGAAATTGAGATCTGATTCAATAAGGTTATGGTTATGTTTAAACAGATTGCCGGACGGTACTGATTTTGCCTACCAGTTCGGTGATTTATTGACACAGTATTTTCCGAAGCGAGTGCTAAAAACGGTGATATACGATAACGAGTCTGCAAATCCAGCTGATTATCAGTCTCTGGCAAATGATTTGCTATTGGGAAGAGCAGACTGATGGCTGAGAATGCTCTACAACATCATCCTATTAGTGGATTGGCAGGGCCGGATGAGCAAGATATAACCCTGGTCGAGCATAATTTTGCTGCGTTAATGAGTTTTAGTGATGCATTAGCTGAGCGCTTTTATCAGCGATTATTTGCTGAATACCCGGCGATAATGCCGTTGTTCAAATCAGTCACGATTGAAGGGCAACATAAGAAATTACTCGCATCGATGGTTTTGTTGATCCAGCATTTACGTGACTCGGAAATGATCGAGGATTATCTTCAGGGGCTGGGAGTGCGACATCAGCAATATGGTGTCGAACAATCCCATTATGAGATGTTCATCGAAAACTGGTTATCCGTGGTTGCCGAATTTTCTGAGCAGGAATGGGATGACACGTTACTGCAAGCGTGGAGAAATGTTCTGCAGTATGTGGCTGAGTTGATGCAGACTCCTGTTGGCCAGGTAGCCGAGCCGGTAACGGTTTATCAAACAGATCAAGCTCCGGCAGCAGAGTATGTGCTTACCTCGTTAGCCGTCGAGCAAACTGCCACGCCGATGATTATTATCGATTTAAATCTGGTGGTAAGTTACCTCAATGTAGCGGCAGAAACACTGCTAAAACAGTATCAAGACAGTCTCAAAAAAATGTTTGCCGATCTTAATGTTGAGAGACTTAAAGGTATTTCGTTACAACATTTCGCTGAAGCCGTTCCCTTCCCCATTGAGTGGCTAAGTGATTTCGAGCAGCTGCCTAGAAGTATTGATTTACGCAACGACTTTTTGGATGTGCGATTAACGATTTCGGTTCTTTACAAAAATGATAAGCCCGAGGGGTTTCTGCTCGAATGTTATCCTCATAGTGCGACTGGTTCAGGTCTATCGCTATCTTCAACGCCGAACGAAAACGCTCCGTTAGCACAAAATATTCTACCGGCACTGGAAAAAACGCTTTACCAAGTTCAACTGCAAAACAGTCATTTAACTGCTATGTTGCAGGAAATAGATGACGCCGTGTTTGAAACCAGCCTGCTGGCGTTAAATTGTACTGTTGAAGCGGCAAAGCTGGGTGATGATGCGCGTCAGCTTCGTGACTTTTCAATGGAAATTAGAGTGCTGAACCAACAATTGAGTCAATTGCTTCAACCTTTGAAAATTCAGTCTGGTCAGCAGCAGCAACAGCTGAATAAAAGCATTGAGCTTTCACAACAACTGGAAAAAGATCTGACGCATAATCATATCGGTTGGGAAAATCGCAGCCGCCATTCCATAGAGCAAATCAGCCAACAGTTGTCTGAGCAAACCAATGCATTAACGCAGTTGATTAAAGTAATCACTAAAAATACTGAGCTATGAAATATCGATTCTGGCACAGCCATTGCTATTCATTACCTATAACAGCGCTATACGGCTACTAACCAGAGTTTAAGGAAATGAAATGACGCAACAGCTGACCCTCTCCTCGCTGAGTGTTGCCCCGAACAATACAGACAAAGCCATAACTTCTGCTGCCAACAGTAAAGATAATGCGGCCTTTGCGTCGGAACTGGATCGTCGGCTAAATGAACCTCAACGATCAGATAAAGATAAACCGGCCAGGAATGACCTTAAAACAGATAATAAACAGGCTGAAGCAAACACCAAAGCGGAAAAGCCGGATGCAAAAGACGGCAAAGAATTGCCGCCTGAAAAATCGGAAAAGGTAGATAAGACGGAAACAACGGCTGACAATTCAGAACTGGAATCCGATAAAGCACCGACTAAAGAAATCATTGTCGATACTGACGGCAAAACTGATAAGACTGAGAGTGAGGATGAAAGTGATCCTTTAATGATTTTGGCTGTTACTCCCGTGACAGAAAAGAAAACTGAAAAGCAGCAGCTCGCCACAACGCCATTAATAAATATTCCACAGTCAGGTGATAAGGATATGAAAAAATCTGTGCTTGCGATGCAGAGCAAATCGAATAATGCAGATTTTTCAGCAACGTCAATCCGTGCAGATATACTTCAGGCAATTCAGAAGCAAAATGTGGAAGGTGATGCGGTTACCACCGAAAAGGTTAAGTTAATGATGCAAACGGCGGGAAAAACGCCGGAACAGTTGATGACCGCCAGTGCTGAAACAATTTCCGCGATGCGGCAACTGGATCCTCAGGCGGAGAGAAGTTCAGCCAGCAAACTCAGTAGTCCTTTAGTATTTTCTACCATCCCGGGTATGACCACGTCTGTGGCTGGTACACCGAGTGTTGCTAATCCCGCTTTATCGCTGAACATACAACCTCAGCTTAACAGTGCAGCTTGGGGCAAAGTGATGAGTAGCCGGGTGGTTTGGATGGCGCGTGAGGGTGTTCAACAAGCAGAGTTAAGGCTGAATCCGGCTAATCTCGGCCCTGTAGAAGTCAGGTTGAGTATGCAAAATGATCAGACCAATGTTACTTTTATTGCCTCAAATGCAGCAGCAAGGGATGCTTTGGAGCAGGCACTGCCGAGATTACGTGAGAGTTTCAACGAAAGCGGACTGGCATTGAATAATGCTGAAGTAAGCCATCAGGATCAGCCTTCGCAGGGTTCTGAGCAAGATGAACAGTTACATGGCGGCAATAATATAGCTCAAGTTATTGTTGAAACGGACGATATGGACAATGAAGCAACACAGTTATCAGTTGATTCACCAGATAATAGTGTCGGTGTGAGTGTGTTTGCATGATAATTACAATAATTATAAACATAGAAGGGAGAATGCGGCGTGTTTAAGTTAGAGAATTATTCGCTGAGAAAACGCATGTACATTGTTGCCGGATTTGGCATTATCGGTTTGGTGGTGCTGGCCGGGTTAATGTTCTACATGGAACTGAACGCGGTTACCTCGATGCAACAACTTAAAGTGGTGGGTGGATTTGTTGTTATCGGTAGTGCACTGATCATGTTTATGGCACATGTTATTGGACGTTTTGGTGACAAACGCGCAACCACATTGGTCAATGGAATTCAGAATATTAAGAAAGGCGACCTCACGCAAAAAATTGCCATTTCCGGTAAAAGCGATTTCAGCTGGATGGCATTTGAACTAGACAGTGCCCGCAAAAATGTTGCCAACCTGGTGCACACGCTGATTGGTGGTGTCAGTCAGCTAAATACCGCAACGCAAAACATGACGGTCATCAGTAAAGAAACGGTGACGGGAGTATTAAAACAGCAGGAAGAGACTGATCAAGTCGCGACAGCGATGAATGAAATGACTGCCTCTGTTCAGGAAGTAGCACGCACCGCAACCAATGCTGCTGAAGCCGCACGTAATGCCGATAATGAAGCTAAAGCCGGCAAGCAGGTGGTACTGGAGACAATGCAATCTATTGATACTCTGGCCAGCGAAGTTGAAAAAGCGGCTGAGACTTTAAGTGAACTCGAAGCGGATATCGGTAATATTGGTGCAATCGTTGATGTCATACGCGGAATTACAGAGCAAACCAATCTGTTGGCATTGAATGCTGCTATTGAAGCGGCCCGTGCCGGTGAACATGGCAGAGGCTTTGCGGTAGTTGCTGATGAGGTTCGTACGCTTGCTGCCAGAACCCAGTCATCCACGCACGAAATTGAAGAAATGGTAGAGCGTTTGCAGCAAGGTGCTCGTGCTGCCGTGAAAGTCATGAATGAAAGTCGTGAAAGCGCCAAGACCAGTGTCGAAAAAGCTGCCAGTGCTGGTTCGGCTCTGGATACTATAACAGCGATGATTTCTACCATGGATGAGATGAGCACGCAGATTTCAAATGCGGCTAATGAACAAAGTTCAGTTGCTGAAGATATTAATCGCGGTATTGTTAATATCAGTCAGATTGCTGATCATACTGCAGATGGTGCACGTGCTACTTCTGAAGCGGTTGATACACTTAGCAGTCTATCTTCTCAATTGCAGGATGCTTCAGGGAAATTTAAAGTTTAATTTGTTAAAAAACGATACTGATACAAATGAAAGCCCGCTTGCTGCGGGCTTTTTTATGAGTCTCTAACGTAACTCGTTTTCAATTTCAATCAGCTTTTGCATTGGATCTGCTGCAGCAGTTATCGGACGACCTATGACCAGATAATGGCTGCCAGCCTGAATAGCCTGGGCAGGAGTCATGATCCGATGTTGATCGCCTTTTGCACTGCCTGCCGGACGTATGCCTGGGGTCACCAATTGAAACTGGCTGCCCAGTTCGGCTTTTAACATCGCCGTTTCATGTGCCGAGCAAACCACACCATCCAAGCCATTATCTGCTGCCATTACAGCAAGCCGAAGGACTGTTTCGGGAATGGTGCCTTCTAAACCTATGGCTTCAAATGTTTGCTGATCCATGCTGGTTAGCAATGTCACACCAATCAGTAGAGGAGCATCATGATGACTGCCGATCGCTTCACGTGCTGCAGACATCATTGCCGGTCCACCCAAAGTATGAACATTCATCATCCAGACGCCTAAATCAGCAGCGGCTGCACAGGCTTTAGCAACAGTATTTGGAATATCGTGATATTTTAAATCCAGAAAAATATCAAAACCTTTTTGTTGTAACGTTTTGACGATTTCCGGGCCGCTGCGGGTAAATAATTCTTTACCTATTTTGAGGCGGCAACGCGAAGGATCCAACTGATCGGCCATATTAAGCGCGGCATTCGCATCGGGGTAATCCAACGCCACAATAATTTTTGATTGACTCATACTGCTTTCCACTAAAAATTTTATGCAGATCCTACCTTAACTGACAGGGGATTGCGTCTGAATTCACTGAAACCTTATCGATAATGCTATCCTGTGCGCCAATTTTTGATGAGTTAACACAATGAAATTTGCGACATCAGCACAGGATGGACTTGCCCGCCGCGGCCAACTGAGTTTTGACCGGGGAACCATTGAAACACCTGCTTTCATGCCGGTTGGGACTTATGGTTCAGTTAAAGCAATGACGCCGGAAGAGGTCAAAGCCACTGGAGCAGAGATCATTCTGGGCAATACCTTTCACCTGATGTTGCGTCCCGGTACAGATATTATCCAGCGACATGGTGATTTACATGACTTTATGCGCTGGGATAAGCCTATCTTGACCGACTCCGGTGGTTTTCAGGTCTTCAGTCTTGGTGAGCTGCGTAAGATAACTGAGCAGGGTGTGCATTTCCGGTCGCCAGTCAGTGGTGACAAGGTCTTTATGGGGCCTGAGGAATCCATGGCTGTGCAACGCGTCCTTGGCAGTGACATTGTAATGATTTTTGATGAATGTACGCCGTATCCTGCTGATGAAAAGACCGCGGCCATTTCGATGCGGTTATCGCTACGTTGGGCAGCGCGCAGTAAAGCAGCACATGGAGATAATCCCTCGGCGTTATTCGGAATCGTGCAAGGTGGTATGCATGAAGCATTACGTGATGAATCTCTGGCAGGTCTGACTGAGATCGGCTTTGATGGTTATGCCATCGGCGGCTTGTCTGTGGGCGAACCAAAAGAAGACATGCTGCGAATTCTCAACCACCTTAGCGAGAAAATGCCAACGGACAAGCCACGCTATTTGATGGGCGTCGGTCGGCCCGAAGATCTGGTTGAAGCGGTTTGTCTGGGTGTGGATATGTTTGACTGCGTGATGCCAACGCGGAATGCACGAAATGGTCATTTATTTGTACATGAAGGTGTCATTAAAATTCGCAACAGTCGTCATAAAATGGACACAGGACCTTTGGATCCTTACTGTGATTGTTATACCTGTAAAAATTACAGTCGCGCCTATTTGCATCATTTGGATCGTACCGGTGAGATGCTCGGTCCAAGACTGAATACCATTCATAATCTGCATTATTATCAACGCTTGATGCAACAGCTGAGAGACGCAATCGCAGCGGGAAATCTTCAACAGTTTCGTCAATCGTTTTACGCAATGCGTCAGGATCGTGCAGAATAGGTTAATTGGCTATCAGCCGGCAGTTGGCTGTGGCATAATCACTGTCTTTTATTTGCCAGTTTAGAGGAAATATGATGGATTTTCTGATTTCACCTGCTTTTGCTGAAACTGCAGCATCAACGGGTTCGCCGGGCTTGCTTGATTTTGCGTTCCCAATCATTTTATTAGTGCTTTTTTACGTGATGTTGATTCGTCCGCAGCAAAAACGTGCTAAAGCCCACCGTACTATGCAGCAATCACTGGCGAAAGGTGATGAGGTTGTAACGGATGGTGGCTTGATGGGCAAAATTAATGATATCAACGATAACGCGATTAACTTGCAGATTGCAGAAACTGTCGAAGTTAAAGTACGTCGTGAATCAATCAATTCAGTGCTTCCAAAAGGCACATTGAAAAAACTGTAAATATGAAAAGGCTGCCTGCGAGCAGCCTTTTTGCTATCTGGATATCAAGATGAACCGATACCCCCTCTGGAAAAATTTACTGGTTGTGACTGTAATACTCACGGCCATTATCTATGCCATGCCAAACCTGTTTGGTGATGATCCTGCTGTACAGGTTTCTGCCGGAAGACTGAACAACGTTGATTTGCAGTTGGTTAATGAAATCGAATCAAGCCTTAAACAGGCTGAAATCCCATACAAGGGTGTAGTGCTGGAAGAAAACCGTTTATTGATTCGTTTCAGTGAAGCCAATGAACAGCTCGAGGCACGTGAACTTATTCAGCAGAAACTGAGTTCTGAAGATTATATCGTCGCTTTGAATTTGGCACCCAATACTCCGGCCTGGTTACAGTCTCTTGGGGCAGAACCGATGAATCTTGGTCTGGATTTACGCGGTGGTGTGCATTTCCTGATGGAAGTGGACATGGATGCGGTGTTGAAGCAAACACTCGAAAGTTATGCCAGCGATATTCGTATTTTATTACGTGATAAGACAATTCGCTATACCCAGGTCAACGTTGAAAATGGTGTTTTGACCTTTGGCTTTCGGGAAGCAGCAGATCTTGATGCGGCTATTGATGCAATCGATCGCGAATACAATGAGCTTGTGGTTGCTATCGATGAAAATGCAGAGCGTCCAACCGTCACTATAAACTTAAATGACACGATTGTTCGCGAAACGCAGAACCTGGCTTTACAACAAAACATCACCACTTTGCGAAACCGTATTAACGAGCTGGGTGTCGCTGAACCTACTGTGCAGCAACAGGGGCAGGATCGCATTGTTGTTCAATTGCCGGGTGTGCAGGATACCGCTCAGGCGAAAAAAATTCTTGGTGCCACGGCAACCCTGGAATTTCGCTTAGTCGATTTTGAAAGTGATGTTCAGGATGCGGTCAACGGACGAGTTCCTGCCAATTCTGAATTATATTATCACCGCGATGGCAGACCTTATCTATTGAATAAGCGGGTGATGCTGACCGGTGAACATGTTATCAATGCGGCCTCAACAATAGACGGTCAATCCGGTTCGCCGGCCGTATCGGTGACATTAGATGGAAAAGGCGCACGCATTTTCAGCAATATTACCCGTGACAATATCGGTAACCCGATGGCGGTGGTTTTCATTGAGTCTAAAGTTGAAACACAGATAATTGATGGCGAAGAAGTCAGTGTACGACGTCAAATCCCGGAGATTATCAGTGTCGCTACTATTCGTGATCAACTCGGTAAAAAGTTTCAGATAACCGGTTTGGACAGTACGACTGAAGCACGGGATCTTGCTTTATTATTACGTGCAGGTGCATTGGCAGCGCCAATCGATATTGTCGAAGAGCGTACTGTCGGGCCTAGCCTGGGGCAGGAAAATATTGATCAGGGTTTTGCTTCAGTGATGATCGGCTTTGCTCTGGTACTGGTATTTATGATTGTCTGGTATCGATTGTTTGGTGCAGTGGCTAATTTGGCTTTAGCAGCCAACCTGGTGTTAATTGTGGCGTTGTTATCAATGTTACAGGCCACACTCACCATGCCAGGTATTGCAGGTATTGTGCTGACAGTTGGTATGGCGGTTGATGCGAATGTGCTTATTTTCGAGCGTATTCGTGAAGAATTAAGACTGGGTAACAGCCCACGTGCCAGTATTGATGCCGGTTATTCAAAAGCATTTTCAACTATTGCTGACGCTAACATTACAACGTTGATTGCTGCGATAGTGTTATTTGGTTTTGGTACCGGAACCATTAAGGGGTTTGCTATCACACTGACGTTAGGCATTTTGACATCAATGTTTACTGCGATTGTAGGCACACGCATGGTGATTAACCTTGTTTATGGCCGTAAGCAACGACCAAAACTGTCCATTTAATTAAGGCTTGTGTCATGCATTTATTGAGCAAAGAAACAAACATTAATTTCGTCGGGATCCGAAAAATTGCATTAGCATTTTCGGCAGTATTAATACTGATTTCGGCGTATTCAATCGTGACCAACAGTTTGAATTTCGGAATCGATTTTACCGGCGGCACAATGATTGAGGTGGGATATCCTCAGGCAGTCGACCTTGGGGAGGTCCGTTCAATACTTGAACAGGGTGGTTACGGTGATGCTTTAGTTCAGAATTTTGGCTCTTTAACGGACGTACTGATACGTTTGCCCGTTATTGAAAGTGAAAATATGGCTGAAATAAGTAATCAGGTTGTGGCTTTATTGCAAGCAGAGCAAACCGATGCTGTTGAGGTCAGAAGAGTCGAGTTTGTGGGGCCTCAGGTGGGCGAAGAGCTTGCTGAAGATGGCGGTCTGGCGATGGTTTATGCGCTGATTGGTATTCTTATTTATGTGGCACTGCGCTTTGAATATCGTTTTGCGATTGCCTCGGTGCTGGCGTTAGTCCATGACGTTGTTATTACTGTTGGGTTTTTCTCGTTTTTCCGTCTGGATTTTGATCTGACAGTGTTGGCCGCTATCCTGGCCGTGATAGGTTATTCGCTGAACGATACCATTGTAGTCTTTGACAGGATCCGTGAAAGCTTTCTGAAGATGCGTAAAGCGGAACCACTTGAAGTAATTAATACTTCGATTAATGCCACTTTAGGCCGGACCATCATGACATCGATGACGACATTGCTGGTTGTTGTGGCATTATTTGTATTTGGTGGTGAAGTAATTCACGCTTTTGCCACGGCGCTGCTTATCGGAATTCTGGTGGGGACTTATTCATCTATATATATTGCAGGCACTGCTGTATTGCTGATGGGGGTAACTAAGACTGACTTGATGCCGCCTGAAATAGATGAAGATGGTGAAGTTAACCCTGATGGGAGTCAGGTTTAAAATTAAAAGGCCCGCATGATGCGGGCCTTTTTTATTGATATTTTTTGGCAGCGGGAAAAGTGTCTACGTATTCAGTTCGTTTAATGCGAGCTTTCTCCATAGATACAATATTGTCTGAAGGTTGGCTGGTATTGTAATCTTGATCATTCTCATGCTGAGTTTCCACTTTGAGTATGCGTAATCCCTCATAGTTGCTTTGATAACTCATGAACGTTGCAAATTCCTCAAGTCCCTGCATGATTTGCCTCAGATCCAATTCCAGTGATTTGTTTTTCATTTTTCTCACTCTGTTCCTAGTATGAACCGTAGCGGCCTCTGGCAAGAAATCTTGAGAAAAAACATCTTGCCAAATAAGGAAGTGGTTTATATCAACCAGTTTCAATATTCTATATGCATATTTGCAGGGTAAAATTTATATAACTAATTGATTATAAGAAATAATGATGTTTTGCAGCAGTGCAGTTAGGATAATTTCCTGAAAGGTTGAGGATTTTCCTGATGGTCAAGGATCTCTAAGTACGTATCTTTGAAAGGGTTTTATAAAGGAAGGAGAAATGAATGTATCACCTAAAAAAATATGGATTGTTCCTGTTTTTTATCTGGCCACAATGGCTGATGGCAGATGAAATTGAGGTCACCATGCATTATGTTGGACCCACTGAAGGACAAGTCTGGCTTGGCGTGCAACAGGGACTTCAGGAAGCCAATCTTCAGGGAGGGTTCCTGGGGCAAAAATACCAAATAGAAGTCGTGGAGCCTGATGCACTGGAAACAACTGAGATTGAAACGGTGCTGTTGTTAGCGACAGATGACGATTACATAATGAAAGTGGCTCAATCAGAACAGTTTGCTGCAATACCGGTGATAAATCTTATTTCACGCTCGGATGAGTTACGTGAATCCTGTCTGCCGAATCTATTTCATATCACGCCAAGTGATGAAATGCGTGCTGATGCTCTAGCGCAGTGGCAGGAAAAGAATCCGGATAAGCCTGCAAATGTACAAAGCTGGCACGAAGATTTTGTAAAGTTTGCTGCTAGCCAGTTAAACAACCGGTTTAAAAAATCTCAAGGTGAGGCAATGACGGACCAGGCATGGGCTGGCTGGGCTGGAACCAAAATGATTGCAGACTCAGTGGTGCAAACCATGCAGTATGATGCAGAGTTTATGTTGAATCATCTTAAAACGGACCTGGTGTTTGATGGACAAAAAGGCGATAACGCTAATTTCCGTGAGAATGGGCAGTTACGACAAATTCTATTGTTAGTAGATAACGATAATAAAATTGTTGCTGAAGCGCCGTTACGTGGTTTTAAAGGTGGCTTGGATAGTCTTGGTAAAGTTACCTGCAAATAAAATTAAAAAATACTATGGAGAACGCTGAATGAAATTTAAAACACTTTTG
>Ga0207884_1000132_pt1 | contig 75140 bp, 71 predicted proteins | sample MalvirmetaMSP144_FD_184236 | JGI IMG/M metagenome (GOLD analysis project Ga0207884, IMG submission 184236) | Marine viral communities from the Deep Pacific Ocean - MSP-144 (SPAdes) | ecosystem: Environmental > Aquatic > Marine > Oceanic | place: Pacific Ocean | collected 2011-07-08 | reverse complement strand
CCCCAACTCCCTGGCAACCAGGCGAATCCGCCCCAGACCAAGCTCAATTTCTTTGGGATGCCTGTTTTGTAACAGGGTCAGCCATTCACTCAGTGAGCGCTGGGGCATCGATATGATCAGGTTCTGGACAATGAGTAAACTTTGAGATGAGGGACGCCAGCGTATCCCGAAGCTCAGGGCGCGGAATGATTAAATCGATCGCTCCATGCTCCAGCAGAAATTCTGCGCGCTGAAAACCCTTGGGCAGGCGCTGGCGGATAGTTTGCTCAATGATATTGGGCCCGGCAAAGCCTGCTCTTGCCGCAGGCTCGGCGGCATTGATATCTCCCAACAGCGCAAGACTGGCAGAGACACCGCCATAAACGGGGTCTGTCATTACCGAGATATAGGGTGTGCCCTGACTTTTAAGCCTTTCGATAATTGCGCTGGTTTTGGCCATCTGCATGAGGGATATCAGTGCCTCCTGCATACGCGCACCACCCGTGGCGGAGAAGCAGATCAACGGGATATTTTCCTGCAGTGAAACCTGGGCGGCACGGGTGAAGCGCTCACCGACCACATAGCCCATGGAGCCGCCGTGAAAGGCGAACTCAAATGCCACCGCAACAACGGGCATGCCCTTTAATGTACCTTTCATCGCCACCAGCGCATCGTCTTCACCGGTCAGTTTCTGAGCATCATTCAACCGGTCTTTATATCGCCGCACATCCTTGAATTTGAGACGATCAACGGGCTTGACCTCTGTGGCAAGCTCCTCACGACCCTCCCGATCAAGAAAGAAGTCCAGTCGACGGCGGGCACCTATACGGAGGTGATGATCGCACTTCGGGCAGACTTCGAGATTCTTTTCAAGCTCTGGACGATAAAGTGGTGCACTACATTTAGGGCATTTTTTCCACAGCCCTTCAGGAACACTCTGGGTGCGATCTTTTTTCTGGGTCGCCGGACCCTTGGGGCGGATTTTTTCCAACCAGCTCATAGTTTATTCCGTCAGTTATCCAGTGCATCCCGCATTTCTGCGACCAGGCTTGAAACTGCCTGTGAAAAAGCCCGTGGTGACGTTTCACCACGCGCAGCCAGCTCAGCCATTTTACTTACCAACACACTACCAACCACCACGCCATCGGAGAGGTCGGCAACAGCGCGCGCTGAGGCACCATCTTTAATCCCGAATCCTACACAGACTGGCAGGTCAGTCAACGTACGGATATGGTCCACATGCTGTTTCACTGACACCACATCGAGATTACCCGCACCGGTCACACCTTTCAGCGAGACATAATAAATAAAGCCACCGGCCATTTCTGCGACCATCTTCTGTCGCTTGTCACTGCTGGTGGGCGCCAAGAGAAAAATATTTTCAATACCTGCTTCACTAAGCTGTTGATTGAATTCCCCCGCTTCCTCAGGGGGAAGATCGACTGTCAGGACCCCATCAATCCCGGCATCGAGGGCAAGCTCAATAAAATGCTGATAGCCCAGCCGCTCTATGGGATTGGCGTACCCCATCAGAATGACCGGAGTGGTGAGATTGGCCTCCCTGAATTGTTTCACCAGTGTCAACGCGTCACGCAGACTACTGCCATGGGCCAAGGCACGCTCATGGGCCTTCTGAATCACCGGCCCCTCGGCAGTCGGATCTGAAAAAGGAACCCCGAGCTCGAGAATATCGGCACCATTTTCGACCAGAGCATGCATCACCGGCAACGTCACATCCGCGGCGGGATCACCCAATACTACATAAGGAATCAGGGCCTTGCGGCCCTGTTGTTTAAGAACTTCAAAACGTTGTTTAATCCTGTTCACAGACAATTTTCCAACTTCTTTTTTATTAATGCATGATTACAAAGTGATGCCATCGATTTCTGCAACCGTCAGAATATCTTTGTCACCGCGTCCGGAAAGATTCACGACAATGGTCTGATCTGGATCCATCTGGCGAGCCAGTTTTTCAGCATAGGCAATCGCATGGCTGGACTCCAGGGCCGGCATGATACCTTCGATTCTGGTGAGATGACGAAAGGCATCCATCGCCTCATCGTCGTCAATAGCCACGTATTTGACACGACCGATATCTTTCAACCAGGAATGCTCCGGGCCAACTCCAGGGTAATCCAGTCCAGCTGAGATAGAGTGGGTTTCAATAATCTGCCCGTTTTCATCTTCCATCAGGTAAGTACGATTACCATGGAGAACGCCGGGAATGCCGTCGTTCAGTGGTGCAGCATGCTTACCTGTGCCGAGGCCAAACCCGCCAGCTTCCACACCGTACATCGCAACCGATTCGTCTGCCAGAAACGGGTGAAACAGACCGATGGCGTTTGATCCTCCGCCCACACAGGCGACTAACGCATCCGGCAATTTACCCGTTTGGGCCAATGACTGTTGACGGGCCTCCCGACCAATCACAGATTGAAAGTTTCTCACCAACTCCGGATAGGGATGGGGACCTGCACAGGTACCAATGATATAAAACGTGTCATCCACATTGGTCACCCAGTCGCGTAGCGCTTCATTCATGGCATCCTTGAGCGTTCTGGAACCGGAGGTGACGGGCACGACCGTCGCGCCGAGCAGCTTCATACGGTAGACATTAAGGGACTGGCGCTGGATGTCTTCCTCACCCATGAACACATGGCATTCCAGACCAAGACGGGCAGCTACAGTGGCCGTGGCCACACCGTGTTGACCAGCGCCGGTTTCAGCAATTACTCGTTGCTTGCCAGTATGCTTGGCCAGCAACGCCTGCCCGATAGTATTGTTGATTTTGTGTGCACCGGTATGATTCAGGTCCTCACGCTTGAGAAACAGCTTTGCACCACCGGTTTCCCTGGTCCAGCGTTCCGCAAAATACAGCGGCGATGGCCGCCCCACATAATGGGCAAGGTCATAATCAAACTGGGCCTGAAATTCGGGGTCATCCTTTAAACTGCGATAGATACTCTCCAGCTCATCCAGTGCATAAATCAGGGTTTCAGAAACAAAGCGTCCACCGTAGGGGCCGAAATGGCCATGAGCATCCGGCATCTGGTTAAAATCAATCGAGGCTTTCTTGTTCACTGTGTTCTCCGAGGTGTTACCCGGCTGAAGCGCGGGCAATAAACTGCTCTATGAGTCTGGCGGATTTAATGCCCGGAGCCGTCTCCACACCGCCACTCACATCTACTGCGTAGGGTCGGGCCTGGGAAATGGCATCGGCCACATTCCCGGGGTTCAACCCCCCCGCCAGAATCAGCGGGAAATCTGAACCCGATGGCAGACGCCGCCACGCAAACGTTTCTCCGGTACCGCCATACTTGTCTTTATGCCAGGCATCAAACAGAAATCCGCTCGCGCTGGGGAACCGCGCCAGCTCCTTTGACAGATTCAGGTCCGGCGCCATTCTTATAGCTTTGATAAACGGTCTGCCAAACTGCCGGCAGTACTCATCGTCCTCATCACCGTGGAACTGGAGAAGTTGCAGCCCCACTCTCTCAAGTGTCTCTGCCACCTGTTGCTGTAGAGCATTGACAAACAAACCGACCGTTGTGACAAAGGGACCCACTTCGGCTGAGATGACTGCGGCATCGGATAGGCCCACAAATCTGGGGCTTTTTGCATAAAACACCAGACCTATTGCATCAACTCCGGCAGCGGCAGCAACACGTGCATCTTCCGGTCGGGTTATACCGCAGACTTTGACACGAGTTCGTTTCACTATGCGCCCCATTGATTCTAAAAGGATTGTAGCAAAAAAGCACTGATTGCGGCTATTGAGCACCGCCCTTCTCCGCTCAGGCTTCTGCAATAAATTGAGGACCCGGCACAAATAGAGGTACGTCAAAACAGTCGGGGTAGTTCACCCTCACCAGATACAAACCGTTAGGCGGGGCTGTTGGCGGCGCTTTAGTACGATCCCGCAGCAATAGCAGCTCTTGCAACCAGTCTTTTGATCTGTCGCGACGACCGATACAGAGCAATGCTCCAACAATATTGCGGACCATATGGTGAAGAAACGCATTTGCGGTTATTTCAACAATGACAAGGTCTGCCTGTCGCCAAACCCTGGCTCGGTGGATGTTGCGATTTGGCGAGTTGGACTGACAGCCTGCAGCGCGAAAGGAACTGAAATCATGTTCTCCGATCAAGTGCTGAATGGCCCGATGCATGTCAGGCGCATTCAGCGGCCGCTTCTCCCAACTCAATCCATGGTAGAAAAGCGCGGAACGCTGAGCCTGATTGCTAATCAGGTATCTGTAGGTTCTGGCTGTGGCACTGAAACGCGCATGAAAGTCTGCTGTTTGTTCGGCCACCCAGTGCAATCTTATCCCGTAAGGTAAATTGGCGTTACCTCCGAGTAGCCAGTTGCGATTATACCTCTTCGCAGCAGTATCAAAATGAATGATCTGGTTGGTCCCGTGTACACCGGTATCCGTGCGCCCGGCACAGACGACCGATATGGGCTCATTGGCGACCCTAGACAGGGCTGCTTCCACTGAGGCCTGCACACTGGGGCTGTGTCGCTGCCGTTGCCAACCACAAAAAGCGCTGCCGTCATATTCGACGGCAGCAGCGATGCGTTTTACCCCGGCAGGAAGAACAAAGTCCTCAGCCGAGTGCCCGAGAGACCCCGTCTCTCGGGTTAGTCCGGGAATCATTGTTGTCAGGAAAGCGTCTCAAGTAGGTCGTTAGCTTTTTTACGCTGCTCTTCGGTACCACTCTGAAGCACCTCCTCGAGCAAATCGCGCGCATTGTCCGGGTCGCCCATATCCACATAGGCTTCTGCCAGAACCAACTTGGTATCGGACTCGTCATCGTCACCCAGTGAATCCTCCACACTGGCGAGATCATCAAAGCCATCATTTGCTGTCCGGGGTTCAGCCTGCTCAATGGTCGAGTTCTCAGACTCTGCCATTGAAAAATCCTGATCCTCAGGCAGGGCTGTGTCTTCCGTTTTGTCAGCTCCGGCCTGTATATTTTCTGCTTTGGCGGGGTCTTCTTCATCGAAATCAATATCCTGCATACCCTCATCGATCTCAGTCGACAGTGCACCCAGGTCCATGTCCTCAAGGTCAAGATCCAGATCAAAGTCCGGCTCGGTCTCCCCGGCGGATGATTGCGTATCCGGAGATGTTGAGGTCAAATCTTCATCAGCGGAAACCTTATCGGCATAGCTCTCTTCGGCGGAAAATTCACTTGAAGTGAAAAGGTCAATGTCATTTAAATCACGATCTGCCGACGGCGTCACACTCTCTTCATCTTGCGGATAAGCGTCATCCTCAAGGGAGGCATTGGGGGACACATCACCCAGATCGTAATCGAGTGTCGGGGCCTCAAAGTCCGCCGAGTCCACTGAAGAATCCGTTATCTCAGTTGAAGCAGCTGCCTGCTCCTCGGAATCGTCCCGGGAGCCCGATTTCCCAGGCAACAACTCTGCTTCAAGGGCCAGCGCCCGGGCATCGGCCTGGCTGTCATTGAGTTCAGCCAGTGCAACTTTTTCTGCCTCAAAGGCATCCGGGTTGTTGGCGTTGACATGTACTTCCAGCAATTTTAGACGCAACGAGCTGTCCTGTGGATCTGACTCGATGGCCTTGCGAAGAATATTTTCAGCCTGACGATAATTGCCCAGCGAGAGATAAATATCTGCTTCACCCTTGGGGTCAACGCCTTCACCATCGCCAAGCTCGAGTTCCTCCAGGTCTTTTAAATCAGACTCATCCAGCTCTGCGGCAACCTCATGGACATACTGCTTTTCTGTCTCAGTAAAGGCTTCGGCAAGATTTTCTTCAGGTACTTCGGGTTCTTTAGGGGTGGCCAGAGTTTGAAGAGAGACCTCGTCCTGACCGTCATCATCATTTTTCCGATTACGGAAAAACATTACCACCGCCAGTAAAAGCGCAAGTAGTGCAATCAAGGGATAAAGCAAGTAGTCCAACCATCCAGCAAGCCCCAATGACCTGTCACCTTGACCACTTTCATGAGCTGGTGCAGGTTCGGCAACGGCATTGGCTTCAACATCCGACGCTGAGGGCTCTTTTGGGGCTGAAAGCTCTTCTGTGGCTGAAGGCTCTTCTGTGGCTGAAGGCTCTTCTGCCTGAACTGCCAACTGGGTGCCGCGCAGGGAGTCATCCTGAATTTCCACCAGACGATTCATGGTGGACAACTGTTCTTCCAGGTTGGCGATACGTGTTTTCAGATCATCATTTTCACGAAGGGTCTTGTCCAGTTCCTCCTGTGCGGCTATTAACTCATCCTGTCCGGAACCAGAGGAACTGCCAGCCTCACCATCGCCATTCACGTTTCCGGTGGATTGCTCGCTGGCATCATCGGCACCCAGCGCAGCGAGCTTGAGCCGGCCTTCTCCTGCCGCCGCGGAATCAGTTGCCACTGTATCCTGGTCGATGGCATCCATCACAGGGGCCAATGCCTCGGTCTCTGTAGCTGGTATTGATTCGGGCTGATTGAGTTCAGTCCTGACCTCTGTTTGGGTCAGTGACTGGATATCACTACCCTCCGGCAACCGAAGTACGGCCCCTTTTTTCAGCAGGTTGATATTGTCATTGATGAAAGCATCGGGATTAAGCTGCTTGATGGCCGCCATGGTCTGGTTCATGGAGGTCTGCCGGGGACGAATCCGCTGGGCAATGGCCCAGACTGTATCACCGGCATTGACGCTGTATTGACCGTCACCTGCTACAGGTGACTGACTGGAGGGCATATTTGATACAGGCCTGGGCGTCGCCGAATTGCTGCGGAGCTGCGGGCCGGAACTCGCAGCCTCAATCTTTTTTGCAGCGGTTCTCTCCGAGGCATAGACCGGCAAATCGAGCAACAGGGTATATTCGCGCACCAGACGACCGGTTGGCCACTGAACCTCTACCAGAAAATTCAAATAGGGCTCGCGAATAGGTTTCTTTGAAGTAATCCGAAGCACAGGTTGGGCACGGTTTACCATATCCACTGAAAAGTTCAAATCTGTCAGCAGAAAAAGCCTCTCAACGCCTGCATTCTTAAAATCCCTGGGGGAACCCAATCCAACCAGTATTTCGATATCAGTCAGCTCACCAATGCTGGTCAATTGAACTTCGGCATCGAGTGGTTCATTGAGGGATGAGTTCAACTTGATCTCTCCCAGCCCCAAAGCCAAAACGGTGTTAGTCAGCAACAGGCCAAGCAAGCCGGTGGTCAATATCAAGGTACGCAGCGTCATAGGATATTCCCTGTTTTACTTTGTGAGACAGTTTCCTGCCCGGATCTGAAACTTTTCAGAAAACTGTTCACACCTTATTAGGTTCCGTCTGCAAGTATTTATGACTAATAAGAATTGTTCAACTGCCACGGCAGTCAAATATCGACAAATAACCAGACTGATCAACCTGAACTATGACCGATTGCACAAAACCGGCCCCTGTTCAATGCAGTTAATGCTGCCTTGAACACGATATCAGCCCATTTTCAACCGTCAGGCTTCCAGTAATATGCGCAACATCCGACGCAGTGGTTCCGCGGCGCCCCATAAAAGCTGGTCGCCAACCGTAAACGCAGATAGGTATTGACTGCCCATATTCATTTTACGCAATCGTCCTACCGGCACATGCAGATGACCGTTAACCGCCGCTGGCGTCAATTCTCGCAGCGATGCCTCACGCTCATTGGGCACAACCTTAGCCCAGTCATTGGACTCGGCGATGATGGACTCTATTTCATCCAATGGCACATCCTGAACCAGCTTTACGGTCAACGCCTGGCTGTGACAACGCATCGCACCGATACGAACACAGATGCCGTCAACAGGGATCAGCGTGTTGCCGGAGCGGCCGAGAAGCTTGTTGGTTTCAGCCTGACCTTTCCACTCCTCCTTGCTTTGCCCGCTCTCCAACTGCACATCAATCCAGGGCAACAGACTACCCGCTAACGGTGCGCCGAAGTGATCCGTCGGCAGTGAGCCACTGCGCATCGCAGCGGCAACTTTTTGATCAATCTCAAGAATTGCAGAGGCAGGATTGGCAAGCTCTGGTGCCACCGAGTGTTCGATAGCACCCATCTGGGCAATCAGTTCACGCATGTTCTGTGCACCCGCACCGGATGCCGCTTGATACGTCATGGCAGAGGTCCACTCTACCAATCCTTTGTTGAACAAGCCGCCCATCGCCATCAGCATCAGACTGACGGTACAATTGCCACCAATAAAGTTTTTGACCCCGCGACTGATGCCATCTTTGATCACCGACAGATTAACCGGGTCCAGAACAATCAGTGCATCATCGGCCATCCGCAGTGCAGAGGCGGCATCAATCCAATAGCCCCGCCAGCCAGCATTTCGCAATTGTGGATATACCGCCTTGGTGTAATCACCACCCTGGCAGGTGATGATAATATCCATTTTTGCCAGTGATTCGACATCATTGGCATCCTGTAGCGGCGGAACATCGACGCCGACCTGAGGGCCAGGCTGACCCAGCTGGGAAGTGGTAAAGAATATGGGCTCGATCAGAGCGAAGTCATTTTCCTGCTGCATACGGTCCATCAGGACCGAACCCACCATTCCTCGCCAACCTACAAAACCAACTTTATTCATTTAATTCAACCTATTATAAATTTATCAGAGAAATTACTTTAACTTTAAGCATGCATCAGAGTGCCGTTACTACCGCATCACCCATTTCAGCAGTGCTCACCTTTCGGGTCCCTTCAGTATAGATATCTGACGTGCGCAGTCCATTATCCAGCACAGTGCTCACAGCCTGCTCGATCGCAACGGCAGCCTCCGGGGCCTGCAGAGAGTAACGCAACATCATTGCAGCGGAGAGTATGGTTGCGAGAGGATTGGCAATGCCCAGCCCGGTAATATCCGGCGCCGAGCCGTGACAGGGTTCGTAGAGGCCTTTACCGTTCCTGTCGAGCGAAGCGGAGGGTAGCATGCCTATCGAACCGGTTAACATCGCAGCCGCATCTGACAGGATGTCACCAAACATGTTGCCAGTGACAATCACATCAAACTGCTTGGGCGCCTTGATCAGCTGCATGGCAGCATTATCCACATACATGTGACTCAGCTCTACATCCGGATAGTCACTTGCCAGCGCTTGCATCACTTCTCGCCAGAGAATAGTGGCCTCCAGCACATTGGCCTTGTCCACGGAACAGACCCGGCGACTGCGCACTCTAGCGGCCTCAAATGCCAGCTTGCCGATACGAACAATTTCGGATTCCGAATATTTATAGGTGTTGAAGCCCTCGCGTTCACCATTTTCCAGCACCCGGATACCCCGGGGTTCGCCGAAATAGATACCGCCAGTCAACTCGCGAACAATCAGGATGTCCAGACCAGACACAATTTCCGGTTTCAGGGAGGAAGCCCCTGCCAGTTGAGGGTAGAGAATCGCAGGCCGCAGATTGCCGAACAACCCCAGGCCCGAGCGCAGCTTGAGCAAACCTTTCTCGGGACGTAGCTGCCTGTCGACCCCATCCCACTCGGGCCCCCCAACTGAGCCCATCAAAATGGCATCACTCTGACCTGCTTTTTCCAAGGTCGCTTCAGGGCAGGGGTCCCCCACCGCATCGTAGGCGGCTCCACCCAACAGGCCCTCTTCAAATTGCAGGCCGAGATGGAACCTTTCATCAATTCGATGCAGCACCTTAGTGGCTTCATTGACGATTTCGGGACCAATATGATCCCCCTTCAATATCAGTACTTTTCTACTCACTGCGGTAATCCTTTATTTGATGGCATGGAACAGCCACGGACAACGTATCTCTTGCTGTGCCTCATAGGCACGAATGGCGTCCGCTTCTTTCAGGGTCAGACCGATTTCATCTAGCCCTTCCAGCAAACACTGCTTGTAAAACGGGTCAATTTCAAAGGAGAGCTCTTCGCCATCTGGCTTGATCAACCGTTGGCGAGGCAGATCCACGGTCAACTGATAGCCAGGATTCTGTTCAGCCTCAGAGAACAAATCATTAACAATATTTTCATTTAAAACAATAGGTAGTAATCCATTTTTAAAGCAGTTATTAAAGAATATATCGGCATAACTGGGAGCAATAATCACCCTGAACCCGTAGTCTTCCAGAGCCCAGGGCGCATGTTCACGACTGGAACCACAACCAAAGTTTTCCCGAGCCAGCAGGATGGAAGCTCCCTGATAGCGAGGCCAATTGAGTGGAAAATCTGGATTGAGGGGTCGCTCACGACCGTCCTGCCCAGGTTGACCTTCATCGAGATAACGCAGTTCATCAAACAGATTGGGACCAAACCCGGTACGCTTGATCGACTTCAAAAACTGTTTTGGAATGATCATGTCGGTATCGACGTTGGCCCTGTCCATTGGGGCCACCAGCCCTTTATGTACGGTAAACACTTTCATGCCATGTTCCTCTGGTTCAACGAACGAACATCTGTAATATGGCCTGCAATAGCGGCGGCGGCAGCCATGGCAGGACTGAGCAGATGAGTACGACCACCGTTACCCTGGCGTCCTTCAAAATTCCGGTTGGACGTTGAAGCACAGTGTTCGCCCGCACCGAGTTTGTCGGCATTCATGGCCAGGCACATGGAACATCCGGGCTCCCGCCACTCCATGCCCGCCTCAATAAATATTTGATCAAGCCCTTCCGATTCAGCCTGCGCCTTGACCATTTGTGAACCCGGCACAACCAGCACCTGCTTGACGGTTGACGCCACCTTGCGCCCCTCGGCAATCGCTGCTGCAGCCCGCAAATCCTCAATACGGGAGTTGGTACAAGAGCCGATAAATACCCGGTCCACCGGAATGCTGGTCACAGGAATGCCACCCTGCAGGCCCATATATTTCAATGCGCGCTCAATAGCTTGGCGCTTGGCGGGATCTGACTCATCTTCAATGCGAGGGATACTACCTGTGACCGGCACAACCATCTCGGGCGAAGTTCCCCAACTGACCTGCGGGACGATGTCACCGCCATTGATGACGACCGTTTTATCAAAAACTGCATCTGAATCACTTTGCAGCGTGCGCCAGTAACTGACGGCCCGGTCCCACATTTCGCCGGTCGGGGCAAAACGGCGGCCTTTGAAATAGTCAATGGTTTTCTCGTCAACAGACACCATGCCCACCCTGGCACCCGCCTCAATAGCCATATTGCAGACGGTCATGCGGCCCTCAATGGACATATTGCGGAAAACCTGGCCGGCAAATTCAATGGCGTATCCATTTCCACCGGCAGTACCTATCTCACCGATAATGGCAAGAATCACGTCCTTCGCCGTGACACCTGCTCCCAGCTCACCGTCCACCTGGATCAACAGGTTTTTCATTTTTTTGGTCACAAGGCACTGGGTAGCGAGCACATGCTCTACTTCTGAAGTTCCAATACCATGGGCCAGACAGGCAAATGCGCCATGGGTCGCCGTGTGTGAATCACCACAGACAACAGTCATACCGGGCAGTGAAGCGCCGAGTTCGGGGCCCATCACATGCACAATGCCCTGCCCCATCTCGTTCATTTTAAATTCACGAATACCGAAAGATTCACAGTTCTCATCCAGCGTTTTCACCTGAATCCGAGACGTTTCATCCGGGATCGCATCCACACCCGCTGCCCGCTCTTCGCGGTCTGTCGATATATTGTGGTCAGGGGTGGCAATATTTGTATCCAACCGCCAGGGTTTGCGGTCAGCCAAACGCAAACCCTCAAATGCCTGCGGCGAGGTCACCTCATGCAGAATATGACGGTCTATATACAGTAGCGCAGAACCGTCTGCTCGCTGCTGCACCAGGTGTGCGTCCCAAAGCTTATCGTAAAGGGTTTTTCCAGCCATCTTATGCACCAGTAAAATTGATCATTGCGAGCATTTTAAGGAGAGGTATCAAATAACACAAATTCATCTTTTTTATAATTTTGATTCTTATATGGAATAGGTATACTCGATATCATGGATACCCAATTACTTGAATCATTTATTGTCGTGGCAGAGACGGGATCATTTTCAACCGCGGCCGAGCGCATTCATCTGACGCAGCCCGCCGTCAGCAAACGGATTGCGCTGCTTGAGGAAAAACTGAAATGTCGACTATTTGACCGGATTGCCCGATCGGTCACCCTGACCGAGGCCGGGGAAGCACTGCTGCCCAGAGCTGCCCGTATCCTGCGGGAAGTTGCAGACACACAACAGGCCATCAGCGATCTCTCTGGCGATATTGCCGGCCGATTGCGCCTGGCCATCAGCCATCATATCGGATTACACCGTTTGCCGCCGGTTCTGAAACAATTCGCCCAACACTATCCCTCCGTGACCATGGAGGTAGATTTTATGGATTCAGAAAAAGCCTATGAGGGGATTTTACAGGGCAGGTTTGAAGTGGCTGTCATCACCCTGGCGCCACAGGCCCACCCCAAGATCGAATCACGCATCATCTGGCCTGATGAGCTGGCTTTCATGGTGGCGGATGATCACAACCTGTTGAAAGAGTCCCAGGTGACACTCGAGACCTTGCGACGTTACCCGGCGATTCTTCCGGGACCTGGCACCTACACAGGCCGGATGCTTCGCAACGTGTTTGAGCAGCATGGAATACCCCTGCCAACCACCATGACCACCAACTATCTGGAGACCATCAAGATGATGGTCAGCATCAGTCTCGGCTGGAGTCTGCTGCCCACCAGTATGGTAGAACCCGGCATCCGGATTATCGAACTGCCCGGCATTACCATTGAGCGCCAACTCGGTTACATCCATCACCGCGAAAAAAGCCTGTCCAATGCCGGCAGGGCTTTTTTGCGGTTGCTGGACGCCAATCATTGAGACTTCGCTGTCAGCACTTGTCAACGACGATCAGAATGCATCGATATCCAATGCCATTACCGAGTCGGAACCCGCCTTGACCGCCGCCAGGTAAGACGCCGTTCTGGGCAGAACATGCTCTGCAAAAAAATTGGCTGTGGTCAGCTTGCTGCTGTTGAAAAGCGGGTTGCCACTATCCGCTTTTTGTAATTTAGAGGCCGCTACGGCACTTTTTGCCAGCATGGCTCCGGCCACACATGTACCCATTAACATAAGCATGTTATGCGCCACTGCCCCCGGTGCTGCCCAGTTCTCGTCAGCCGCACTGGAGAGAAGAACCTCGACCGATTCCTTTAAATCCGCCAAGGATGCTGATAAGGACTCAGCGATTACCGTCAGGCCAGCATCACCGGACTCCCGCAGGACAGGATGGAGATCCTTGATCAGCTCCATTGCGCCCAACCCCTGATCTCTGGCAATTTTACGCCCCACCAGATCCATGGCCTGAATACCGTTAGTACCCTCATAAATTGGCAGAATGCGAGCATCTCTCAGATGTTGGGCAGCGCCGGTTTCCTCCACGTAGCCCATACCGCCATGAACCTGTATTCCAAGAGACGCAACCTCCAGACTGATTTCAGTGCACCACCCCTTTACCAACGGCGTCAAAAGGTCAACCCGCCGCTGGTGATAGCGACTCTGCTCCTGATCCTCCAGTTTATGGGCACGATCTTCGTGCGCCAACGCAGAATAGGCCATGGCACGGGCACCTTCAGTCAGGGCACGCATTTGCATCAGCATACGGCGGACATCGGGGTGATGGATGATGGCAACACCGTTTTTACCCGGAATCGCGCCCTGAATCCGCTCTTTGGCAAAAGCCACCGCTTGCTGATAGGCACGCTCACTGACGGCGACACCCTGCAACCCGACCGCGAGGCGGGCCTCGTTCATCATGGCGAACATGTAGACCAGCCCCTGGTTTTCCTCTCCGATCAAGTAGCCCACAGCTCCACCGTTGTCACCAAAGGCAAGCGTACAGGTGGGGCTCGCATGAATACCCATCTTGTGTTCAAGTCCGACGCAATAGACATCGTTGCGCTCACCGCGCGTGCCATCGTCCTTGAATTGATATTTGGGCACCAGAAACAGTGAAATGCCCTTGACCCCGGCAGGGGCATCCGGGGTTCTGGCCAGCACCAGATGAATAATGTTGTCGCTGTACTCGTGATCACCCCAGGTAATGTAAATCTTCTGGCCACTAAGCAGGTAATGGTCGCCATTTGGCGTGGCTTTGGTTCGCACCGCGGCCAGATCCGAGCCGGCTTGTGACTCAGTCAGGTTCATGGTGCCACTCCATTCGCCGGAGATAAGTCGCGGCAAATAAAAGGCCTTTTGCTGGTCGCTGCCGTAGATGCTCAGGGCTGTGACCACACCTTTAGTCAGCATGGGGCACAAGCTGAATGCCATATTGGCGGATTGGCTCATCTCGTCGACGGCAATGGAGAGCACGCCCGGCATCCCCTGGCCACCATAATTCACATCGGCCGCCAACCCCATCCACCCGGCTGCCAGCATCTGCTGATAAATCCCGTCCAGCACCGGCGCCGTGATGACCGTAGTACCATCGAGCTGTGTCCCCTGCCTGTCGGCGGGCTGGTTGGTCGGAGCGACCACTTCGCCAAAAAAGCGAGCGGCTTCAGTCAGGATAGCGTCCACCATATCCGGGGTAGCATCTTCAAAACCTGGCAGTTCCGCAATCTCATCCATCGCCAAAACGTGGTTGAGCAAAAAGGTCATGTCGGCTGTGGGTGCTCTGTAAACTGTCATTGTCTGAACCTTCTGAAAAATGCTGCTGAAAAATAAATACAGTGAACCGATTCTAGCGCTTTTTAATGATATTCCATGGCAAGTTTGTGACTTATTAGTACTGTTGTAAAAAAAAGCGGAGAGCGAACATAGATCACACTAAGGGCGGTTTGCCAAAGCTGAAAATTGTTGGGGATTCACCAGGTGTCCCGTGTCGTCCAGTTCAGGATAGACGAGGTCCCGCGCCCGGCAAAACCTGGCAATCACTGGCTGACACCACTCAAACAGTAACTGGCGGTATTCTTCATCGGGCAGACGGCACTGCCGGTAGAATCCGGCAATGGCCCTCTGGCGCTGCGCCTCAGCAAGAATGATCGCACAGGCCACCGAGACATTATACGATTCGGACATGCCCATCATCGGCACCACCACACAGCCGTCCACTTTATCCAGTGCCGGCCCACTGATACCGCGCTTTTCTGCGCCTAAAACCAGCGCAGTTGGCCTAGTGTAATCGACGTCACGATAATCCATGGCACCCTCATCGCAATGGGCGGCAAAGACCTGAAAACCCCGGTGTTGAAGCTGTTCAATGGGCGCTGTGATTTCCCGGTGAACCTCGGTTTTAACCCATTTCTGAGAACCCATTGCGGTCCCCGTGTGTGGACGAAAATACCCGGTATCATAAACAGCGTGCACCCGATGAATGCCAACGGCATCACAGGTACGAAGGATGGCAGAAAGGTTTTGTCCCTTGTGAACCTGGTCAGTAATAACCGTCAGATCCGGTTGGCGGCGGTTCAGCACCTGCTGAACTTTCTCAAAGCGTTGCGGCGTCATTATTTGGCATGCCTGATTGAGGAGCGGATTGATAATCCAATAAATTGTAACCTGATGCTTGCAGGCAGGTTGAGTCATGCGCAAAATAATTTCTACGCGGCCATTTATCAGCAACGGTTTAATTCAGGAGTACCCATTGACCAAGCTTTCCGGGACGGCACTCTGGCAACAGGTACAGGCGGTGACGAAGTCGGCCTTCTCATCCGGGGCACTAAAATCGATTCCCACTCGCTGTATCGAACGACAGGTAACCCTTGGCCAGATCAGCCTCCACCTTCAAGTCAGAATCGTGGCCAACCTTGCGCGCAAATCAAAGGCGACAAAAGACGCAGCCTCTCAGGTTAAAAAACCCGGGGATTTTGACCCTTTTTTACCCTACGAACCGGCGCTTTATGTGGGTGAGCTGACCAATCATTACCGCTGCCTGTTAAATAAGTTTAACGTGATGGATCATCACATATTGATGGTAACAACAGAGTTCGCCTATCAACGTGAACCACTCAATAGCGAAGACTTTTATGCGGCCTTGATTTGCCTGCAAGCCCAGCGGGGACTAGTTTTTTTCAATGGTGGACCCGACGCCGGCTCAAGCATTACTCACAAACACCTGCAGATGATTCCCCTAACCGAGAACGAGAACAGCTACCCCTTCGAGCCGTTGTTCAAACACCTGTCATTGACTGTAGAAGGCAGCAAACAGTCAGCGTTGCCATTTCCCCACAGGGTAGCAACAACATGTTACCCCGTTGGCAAAGAGCCTGATGAAATCAGACGCTACGCCGAGCTCAACTGCCGGAATTACCATAAAATCCTCAGTGAACTTGAACTTCAAAACATGGCCGATGGCCTGGCACCGGCACACAATCTGCTGATGACCAGAGATCATTTGTGGGTTGTCCCGCGCAGCCAAAGCAGCTACAACAACCTGGCGATAAATGCGCTGGGATTTGCCGGCACCATCCTGGTCAAGGATGACCAGCAGCTCACACAGCTTGATCAGATCGGCTGTCTCGAATTATTGAAGAATGTGACGCCGGATTGAGCAACTTCACCATCATTTCCGGGAACTTTTTCTGCTCTATCCCATCTGTAAATTTCGAGTGCTTGATTTTTTTATCCGGGCCCCAATCATGAGTAACTGAAAGCCTGAATAGCCCAACTGGGGCCTGAAAAGCCCAACCGAAAGAACAGGAAATCCGGAAGTGATGTTTATATTCTGCGATGAACCCCTATCCCGCCATTCAATATTGGCTCGCCCCCCTCCCCCCGAGGAAAACCACCCGGTTGCCCCCGTTATAAAACAATAAAATCACGTCAGCGTAGGAGGACACATGCTGGAAGTTACCCGGTTAACCCGCTTCTATGGCGATTTTAAAGCTGTGGATGAGGTGAATTTCAAAATCGATCACGGCGAAATCGTCGGCCTGCTCGGTCACAACGGTGCCGGAAAAACCACCATTATGAAAATGCTTAGTGGTTATCTGGAGCCCAATGACGGCAGCATTACGATTGATAATATTGATTTGCAGATCGATCCCAAAAAAGCACAGCGTGAAATCGGTTATCTTCCGGAAAATCTCCCCATCTATCCCGAAATGACCGTGGCCGATTACCTGGATTATGTGGGTGATATAAAAGGCCTTACAGAGGAAGATAAAGTTCAGGAAATAAGACGGGTTATTCGGGAAACCGCACTGGTCGACAAGCTGCTCTCTCCCATAGCCACGCTCTCGAGAGGGTATAAGCAGCGTGTTGGCGTGGCACAGGCCATTCTCGGCAAGCCAAGAATACTGATTCTGGATGAGCCAACCAACGGGCTTGATCCCACCCAGACCGAGCAGATGAGAATGCTTATTAAAGCACTTGCCAGCAAAGCGACCGTGATCCTCTCGACGCACATCATGCAGGAAGTGGACGCCATCTGTGATCGGGCACTGATTGTCCGGCATGGCCGATTGGCAGTCGATGCAGGGCTCGAAGAACTGCGTCAAAGCAACACATTGCTCTTGGCAACATCCGCCGATAAAACAGCTGTGAATTCAGCGCTCTCTTCATTGGAAGGCGAGCTTGCTATAGAGCCACTGCCCGACCATAAAGCTCCCGATAGCCAACCGGCTTTCAGTTATCGCCTGTGTGTTGAAAGCGGCACTAACGCGCAAAAACTGATCGCTGAAATCACCCGGCTTCTAGTGCGGGCGGACATCGATATCTATGGCATCAGCCAGGAAAAGCGTGATCTCGAAACCCTTTTCAGGGAGGTCAATAACGCCCCGGCACAGACACCAGCAGAGGAGACAAAAGATGCAGCCTGAAAAAAGACATCTCCCCCTGATTCGCCGCATTGCCGCCAAAGAAATAGCCATTTTCTTTGCTTCACCAACTGCATACCTTTTTCTCGCCGCCTTTGCAGGCATCAGTCTGTTTATTTTTTTCTGGGGTGAATCGTTTTTCTCCAGAAATATTACAGATGTCCGGCCACTTTTTGAGTGGATGCCCGTGCTACTGATTTTCCTGACAAGCACCCTGACAATGCGGCAGTGGAGTGAAGAGCGGCGCACAGGCACGCTGGAACATGTGCTGACCCAACCACTCCCCCTGTGGCATTTTGTGCTGGGTAAATTCCTCGGCTGTATGCTGTTGTTGGTGGTAGCGTTGCTGATGACGCTTCCGCTACCCATCACCGTTGCACAGCTGGGCGAACTTGACTGGGGACCGGTCTGGGCAGGCTATATTGCCGCCCTGTTACTGGGCGCGGCCTACCTGTCCATTGGTTTGTTTGTATCCGCCCGAAGCGACAACCAGATTATCAGTCTGATCTGCTCTGTCGGGGTCTGTGGTTTATTTTATCTGGTGGGAACGGCCACCATTACAGATTTATTTGGCAACACGACAGGCGAATGGCTGAGGATGCTAGGGACAGGCTCGCGCTTTGACTCGATTACCCGGGGGGTTATCGATATCCGGGACCTCTACTACTACCTCAGCATCATCATTGCATTTCTGACATTAAACACATTTTTTCTCGAAAAAGAGCGCTGGGCAAACCTCAAACGCACACCCCGACATCAGAACTGGCGGGCGATCACCGGGTTACTGTTGGCCAATGCTGTGCTGGCCAATCTCTGGCTTGGTCAAGTGAATCTGCTGCGCATTGATACTACTGAGGGTAATATTTATTCCATCTCCGATGCCACCCGGCAGCACCTGGATCAGGTAGAGGAACCGCTGTTAATTCGCGGGTATTTCAGCAGTAAAACTCACCCGTTGCTGGCGCCGCTGGTGCCCCGCATGAAGGACCTGATTCGGGAATACGAAATCGCAGGCAAAGGCAAAGTCCGCGTGGAGTTCCTCGACCCGGTTACCAACCCGGAACTGGAGGAAGAAGCGAATACCAAATACAGCATTCGGGCGACACCGCTGCAGGTAGCCGACCGCTATCAGTCTGCCATTGTGAACTCCTATTTTAATATCCTGATTCAATACGGCGATGAATTTGAAGTGTTGGGTTTTCAGGATCTGATTGAAGTGAAATCACAGGGAGACAACAGCCTTGAGGTACAGCTTCGCAATCCTGAATATGACCTCACCCGCAGTTTGAAGAAAGTACTCAACAGCTATCGCAGCGGTGGCAATCTGTTCGATATTGTGGATGGCACACTGGTACTGAACACCTTTATTTCGGAAGACCAACAACTACCGGGTGAGCTTGTCGAGTATAAAAAAGCCATCACTGGCGTCATTGATACGCTACAACAGCAGGCTGGCGATCAACTGGTCGTCAACCATGTGGCCCCCAATGCAGACGATGCTCAGGTGGTACAGGCGCTGGCCAGCAAATATGGCTTCAAGCCCATGTCCAGAAACATGTTCAGCGATGATCGCTTTTATTTTTATCTGACCCTGGAACAGGACAACCAGATAAGGCAAATTCCTTTTGAAGAGCCAACCAGAGCGAGTTTCGAGCGCAACCTGAAAGCCAGCATCAAGCGCTTTGCCTCCGGCATCACCAAAAATGTAGCACTGGTAACACCAAAGGTGGATGAGAAAACGGAACAATACGGGATATCTACTCCCCGCTTTGTCCAGCTGGAAGAAACCCTCGGCGCCGAACTCAATGTCACCCAGGAAGACCTGAGCGACGGTAGCGTATCGGCTGATGCGGATATTCTGGTGATTGCAGCACCAAACAATTTGAAGGACAAAGAACTCTTTGCCATCGATCAGTTTCTGATGAAAGGTGGCACGGTCGTCGCTTCAGCATCGCCATTTACAACCACCCTGACGCAACAGGGACTTGGCGTGGCAAAGCTTCAGGGCGCGTTTCAGGACTGGCTGACCCATCATGGCTTCAGCATTGAGGACAAACTGGTTCTGGATAGTCAAAATGCCTCTTTCCCGATGCCCATGATCCGCAATGTGCGCGGCCATAGAGTTCAGGAAATCCGGGTCATTGACTACCCCTATTTTATTGACGCTCGGGGGAAAGGATTGAATGAAGAAAATCCAATCTCGGCCAACATCCCGCAGGTCACTGTGGCCTGGGCCTCACCGATCACTATCGACGCTGAAAAGCAGGCTGACAGGCAGATTACCGAGTTAATTCGCAGCTCGGAGCGTTCCTGGATATCCGACAACATGGACATCATGCCCGAAATTGACGAAAACGGTTTTGCTGCGTTCCCACTCCCAAAAGAGGAGAAATCCTATTTACTCGGTGTTATCAGTGAAGGTCGGTTCACCTCTTACTTTGCGGGAAAAGAATCACCGCTACTGGCAGAGGATGATACGGCAAGCGACACAGAGACCGGAACAGCCCTTGCAGGCTTATCCAGCGTGACCGAACAATCGCCACTCTCGGCAAGGATCATTTTGTATAGCTCAAATGATTTTCTGCGCGATCAAACCATGACCATGGCAAATTCTGCAGCGGGTAGCGAATACCTGAATCCGATGCAGTTGATGGCAAATACCGTGGACTGGGCATTGGAAGATGCCAGCATGCTCAGTATTCGTGCAAGAGGCCAGTTCAACAGGACACTGCCACCGATGGATCATGACACCCAGATTTTCTGGGAGTACCTGAACTATGCGCTGGCCATTTTGGCGTTGGCGATAATTGCATTGTTTCAGCGGAGACTGCAGCGCTCCCGTCAACAGCATTATCTCGATGTGTTAGCCAAATAAAGGAGCTTCAGACGATGAATACAAAAACCACGTTGAGCGGCCTTTTGGCCATCCAGCTGATCATCATCGCTGGTCTATGGTGGCACGCCCAGAATCAATCAAACAATAATCTGCCCCAGCCGCTACTGGATATCCGCTGGGAGAATGTCGACAAGGTCACGATTACCTCTGAGACCGGCACTGTCTCACTGGGCCTGGGCCAGAGCAAGGACGATGGCGAGTGGCAATTACTGGAAGATGGGCTGCTCGCCCAAAACGACAAGGTGAATGCTTTACTGGAGAAGCTTGAACAGCTTCAGGTGAAGTGGCCGGTTGCCACAAACCAGACCAGCCACTCCCGTTTCGAAGTGGATCAAAAAAATGCTCAACGTCGAATAGCTATCTACAGCGGAGAAAACCTGCTCGGTGAAATTCTGATCGGCTCATCGCCGGGACTCAAACAACTACACATAAGGAAGGTCGGGAGTGATCAGGTCTATGTGGTAGAACTGGAACTGGCCGATATTCCTCCAAAAACCACTGACTGGTTGGACAGATCTCTGTTGGCAGCTAAAAACGTTAACCGTATTGAAGGAGCTAACTTTGTCTTGGCGAAAACCGGCAATAACTGGCAGTTATCCCGCAAAGGCCCATCTATTCTGATCAATCAGGATGGTCCTGTAGTCAAAAATCAACAGAAAATTGAAGACCTGCTCAGCAGTCTGAACAAACTCCGTGTGACCGGTTTAGTAAAGGACAAGCCTGATCTCGCCGAAGGTCATGCCGTAAGGCTGGATGTGACATCTGGTGATAACAGTTGGCGCTATACATTCCACGAACATAACGGACAACACTTCGTGCAGCGCAGCGATAGAGACACCTTGTTTACTTTTTCAAAAAGTGACTACGAAGAGATCGCCCAATCCAGTCAGTTGATCGTTGATTCACAGGAAGAACAAAAGGTCGAAGACTAAAAAGCCCGGCAAGCAACCCTAGCGCAACCTATAGGCCTCTCCAGGCACGAATGCCCCGAGAGGCCCGCCGTGCATTAGGGTAATCGCCACAGCAAACCAATCAGACGGTTTTTGCTATAGGCGAACTGGGCTTACGATTGCCGAAACGATTGTCCACCGAGAAAAAGTGTGGAGAAGTTGGCGGTCGTCGTTTCGGCAACCTGTTGATAAGAAATGTCTTTTATATCGGCGACCATCTGCGCCACTTCTACAACATGGCCGGGCAGGTTTTGTTTGCCACGATAGGGGACCGGTGCCAACCAGGGCGCATCCGTTTCCACCAACAGCTTCTCGAGAGGCACTTTCTTGACCACCTCTCTCAAGGCTGCAGCATTGCGAAAGGTAATAATTCCGGAAAAGGAAATATAAAAATTCATCGCTATGGCGGCTTCAGCCATCGCCCAGGTCTCGGTAAAGCAGTGCAAAACGCCGCCGACATCCTGATTTACATGCGCTCGCAAAATGGCCAGCGTTTGCTGCTGAGCCTGTCGCGTATGAACGACCACGGGTTTGTTCAGTTGATCTGCCACCTTTAAATGGCGGATGAAACTTTCTTCCTGCCAAGCCGCAGAGTCCGGGCTGTAATGGTTATCGAGGCCTGTTTCTCCCACTGCCACGACGGCCGGATGGCTGGCAATTCGGATCAAGTCATCGGGTTCGGGCAATGCAGGCAACGTTTCCTGGAGCGGATGAACGCCCACAGAAACCAGAACGTCCCGGTTGGATTCCGCCAGCTCAATCAGTCTTGCCGAGCTATCCAGGTCGACACCGACGCCAAGAAAGGCACCGACACCCCGCTGACGAGCATCGTCAAGTATTGAGGAAAGGGAACTGTGATTGTCGTCCAGATTGAGATGATCCAGATGACAGTGTGAATCCACCAGCACTGTCTAAAGCCTGTCGATTGTGAAATTACATGGTATTGGTGGGCTTGCCCGCTTCCATCAAACCTGCCAAATAGGTTTCAAATTTACCCTGGATGTCACCGTGTTTTTCATTCAACTGAATGCCGACACCCTCGCGACGGTTGCCACCCATGCCTTTGGGTGTAATCCAGATAACTTTTCCGGTCAGAGGTAAACGATCCGGTTCTTCCATGAGATCCAGCAGGATGAACACTTCATCACCAAGATTGTAGTTTTTCCGTGTAGCAATAAATAAACCGCCATTGATAACAAACGGCATGTAAGCAGCATATAGCGCCTGCTCGTCTTTGATCGAAAGGTTCAAAATGCCGTTTCGAACGCTACCACTAAACGCTTCCATATCCATAATCAACCCGAAAAATTTAACAGAAGTCTACTATACAAACACTGGGAACAGCCAACCTGACTGCCTCTTTAAACAAGAATACGTCTCAAGCTTACCCTGCCCTTTTGGGCGGAGCCAGTGATAATAGATGCTGCCAATCCAGCATCAGCTCTTCCCACAATAATGATTTATTGGGGTTGCCCCCCGCCTGAAGTCGTCTTTTTATCTGTATAAGTCGATCCAGATAACGGTAGGTGCCAGGATGCATTTCTTTCGTCTTCAATTCGAGAGCCAACCGACTGTATAACCAGTCGATCGCCATCAATGTGTCGAGAGACTGACATTTCTGGGCTGCGACAATGGCACTCAATTGTCCAGAAGCCAGCTCATCGAGCATTTTATCGAAGGTACGGCGTATCTCCAGCAGGTCTGTCTGAAGAAATTCCAGCGCCAACAGGGGTCGACCTTCGGCATACTGCAATAGCTCAGCCTCATTGCTATCGCAATCCGCTATCTTCGATGACAACCAGGCATGAACCTCAGCCGGGGCCGGAACGGGAAAAACAACTTTCTGGCAGCGGCTCCGCACGGTCGCCGATAACCTTGAGAGCTGATGACAGACCAGTATCAACAGCGTTTTCCTGGCCGGTTCCTCAAGTGTTTTCAACAGGGCATTAGCCGCGTTAATGTTCATCGCATCTGCGGGGGAAATAATCACAATCTTCCAACCGCTCTGCTGCGCTGTCTTTTCAGTGAAGTCACTCAGCTGGCGAATGCGGTCAATTCTGATGGCCTTACCCTCTTCCTCCGGTACTATCCGCAAAAAATCTGGATGATTTTGCGAAGCAAACAGCGAGCATTGTTTGCAAAAGCCACATGCCAACTGCCCTTGTTGACTGTCACAAAGAAGCCTTTGCGCCAGAGCGTAGCCAAATTGTTCTTTACCGAGATGTCGAGGTCCACAAAGAACCAGAGCATGCGGCAACTTTTCCTGGCTGATCAGCCTGTTCAGTTGCGCCCACTGGTTTTGTTGCCAGGGATAGGGCTCAGATGTGGGCAACATCAGGCGCCACTTTCCAAAAACTGTTTGAGATGCATGGCCAGAGAGTTCTGCACATCGGCAAGCGGCAGCGAAGCGTCGACAATACGATAGCGATGCGGCTCTTCTCTTGCACGTTGCAGATAACAATCACGAACAGCGTTGAAAAAAACCAGCTTTTCCCGTTCGAAACGATCTGGCTCACCACGCTCCCTTGCCCGGGCCAATCCCTGTTTGACAGCAATGTCCAACAGGAATGTCATGTCAGGGCGCAGTTCTCCCTGTACCAGGCTTTCTAGCTGCGCAATTTTTGCTCTGTCAATCCCTCGCCCACCTCCCTGATAGGCATAGGTAGCATCGGTAAAGCGATCACAGAGAACCCACTGGCCGCGGCGCAAGGCTGGCATAATCACTTCTGCTATATGTTGAGCGCGGGCAGCAAACATCAGCAACAACTCGGCATTTTCCGCCACCGGCTCAGCTCTAGGTTTCACCAGTAACGTTCGAATCTCTTCAGCCAGCGGAGTCCCCCCCGGCTCTCTGGTGGCAATATAAGGGATATTGTGACGGTCAAGCCATCCACCAATGAAGATCATATTGGTGCTTTTACCAACACCTTCTCCTCCTTCCACGGTGATAAACTTGGCACTTTCAGGCTTCATCTCAATGGTATTCATTATGCTCGCTAGCGGGGGGTTGAGCGGTAATCGGAACGCCGCTGCAACTGGAATTTCTGGACGGCTTTCAAATGTTCTTCATAACTGGCGGAAAAGTAGTGACTGCCATCACCCTTTGCCACAAAAAACAGGCTGTCACCCTCTTGGGGGTTTAACACAGCGTGAATCGCGCCGCGTCCCGGCATTGCTATTGGGGTGGGAGGCAACCCATCAATAATATAAGTGTTATAGGGCGTTGCTTTTTGCAAATGCCGGCGCTTGATATATCCCTGATAGTCATCTCCCAACCCATAAATGATCGTGGGATCTGTCTGCAGCCTCATGCCACGCTTAAGTCGTCGCACAAAAACGCCGGCTATCTCACCCCGCTCACTGGTGACTCCCGTTTCCTTTTCCACAATCGATGCCAGGATTAAGGCCTCATAGGGTGAGGTGAAGGGCAAGTCCGGCATCCGTTGTTGCCATTCCTCAGCCAACACCACCTGCATTCGTTGATGAGCCTGCGACAAAACATCACGATCACTGTCGCCATAACTATAACTGTACGTATCGGGAAAAAACCAACCCTCGGGATGTTCAATCTCCAGCGACAGGGCTTCGATAACCTCATCTTCGCTCAACCCCGTCAACAATTTTCTCAACCTGGACTGTTGATTCAGCAGATGCAGCCATTCAGCAAAACGCAAACCCTCGGGAAAGGTAACCTGATGCTGGACAACTCTGCCTTCCGTCAACATGTCGAGCAGTTCTCTGGGCGTATCACCCGGCTGTAACCTGTATTCTCCAGCCTTGATCGTGCTTTGCCCTGTGATTCTACTCCAGACAACCAGTAGATCAGGCCACTTCAACATGCCTCTCTCTGCCAGACTGAGAGACAACAAGGTCAGCGAGGAACCTGAGGGAACAGTGAGGACATATTCATCCCCATCCACCTGCATCGGTGTGTCCAGATGCCAGTTGATAACCAGGAAAACACCGATGGTAACAACCATCAACGTGAACGTCGCAAGCAGCAGGTAACGATGTATCACCCGTAACACGGTAAAACTTCCTTGAGCTGCTGCTGAATGGATTTGACACGGTCGCCCAACGGCCATTGATACCGATCAGCCAGTGAAACCACGGGCCATATACCAACGATCGAATTACACAGAAAAACCTCTTCAGAAGAAACCAGCTTTTCCAGCGTTATTCGCGATTCTGTCACTGGAACAGGCAGTTCTGGCAGAAGTACCGACATCAGGTATTCGCGCATCACTCCGGCAACACCGCAGTCCGCGAGGATCGGAGTAAGCCATTGGCCCTCACGATAACAAAATAGATTGCTGCTCACACCCTCAACCACAAACCCCTGCTGATCAAGCAACAGTCCCTCGGGACACTCATCACCCCACTCGGCTCTGGCCAATACCTGTTCAAGTCGGTTGAGGTGTTTCATTCCTGCCAGTGAAGGTGAAATCGCCAGTTTGTGGTTGCACAAAAAAAGCGGTATTCCGGTGGAAGACCAATCACAGCTGAACTTGGGAAGCGGAAACCATTGGAACAGATAGTTGGGAGAAACGGACTCAGGTGGTCGATAGCCTGCTCCACCGACGCCTGCCGTCAAAACAATTTTAACAATACCGTTATCCGGGCACTGCGCTAACAGGGCATCCCGATACTCCACCAGCATTCTCTCGTCACAAGGTATCCCCAGGCGGCTTGCACCTGCGGCCAGCCGCTTACAATGTAATGGCCAGAGAGGTATAGCACCACCGGTCAGCCTGGTTGTTTCAAATAGACCATGTCCATAGTAAAAACCACGATCAAAAGCATTGGCGCAACCGGTGTCTTCACCATTTATCTGGGTAATGGGGGGATAATTGTTCATGGGTGCAAATTAAAACAGATAAACGGGCAAAACACAGGTATAAAAAAGCCGCTCGGTAAGAGCGGCTTTTTAGCGGTCAATATTAGTAGCTGTTATTAACCAAGATTCGCGTTGATGTAGTCAATCGCATTCTGAACCGTGGCAATTTTTTCAGCTTCTTCATCGGGAATTTCAGTATCAAACTCTTCCTCGAGAGCCATGATCAGCTCAACGGTATCCAGGGAGTCAGCACCCAGATCTTCAACAAAGGAAGACTCAGGTTTTACATCTGCTTCTTTAACACCCAACTGCTCTGCGACCATTTTCGCGACACGTTCTTCGATGCTGCTCATGATATTTATTCTCTCCTTTAAATCTTATAGGCTAGTCTGTTGCTTGGCGTGTAGATTTACCCAACAACAAGAAATCTGTAATTAACGGCACATCTGGCGCGCATTTTACCTGTAAAAACCCCGGTGTGTAACCGGTTTCAGGAAAATCCTGTTTTTATTTTAAATTTCAAAAGGTTAAGACATGTACATGCCACCATTCACGTGTATATTCTCGCCGGTAATGTAGTTGCCGCCATCACCAACCAAGAAATTCACGACTGCTGCAATCTCTTCAGCTGAACCCAGACGATTCAGTGGTACCTGCGACAATATTGCCTGCTTGCTGGCTTCGGGCAACTCCTTCGTCATGTCAGTATCAATAAAACCCGGGGAGACGGCATTTACCGTAATGTTGCGTGGCCCAAGCTCTTTAGCCAAAGAGCGGGTAAAACCGCCGACACCCGCTTTGGTAGCACAGTAGTTGGTTTGTCCGGCATTACCCATGGAACCGACCACAGAACTGATATTGACAATCCTGCCCCAGCGGGCTTTGCTCATACCACGGAGACAGGCCTTGGATAAGCGGTAGAGGGAGTTAAGATTGGTGTCAATCACATCAAACCACTCCTCATCCTTCATCCGCATTAGGAGGTTATCTTTGGTGATGCCTGCATTGTTAACCAAAATCAACGGCGCACCATAGGACTCAATAATCGCTGCCAACACTTCGTCAACCGACTGTTGGCTGGCAACATCAAGCACCATGCCAGCCCCCTTGATGTTTTTTTCGCGAAATCTGGCAGAAATCTGCTCCGCCCCGGATGTGGAAGTCGCTGTACCGACGACAATTGCGCCTTGAGCACCCAGGCCATCGGCAATCGCGGCACCAATCCCCCGGGTAGCACCAGTAACCAGAGCCACCTTATCTATAACACTCATCACATACTCCTTTACTACTGGCAGTCAGTTACAGCGCTGCCAGTGATTTAGTCAAATTATCACTGTCTTCTGTGGCATACGCGGTCAAGGCGGGATCGATACGCTTGCACAAGCCACCCAGCACCTTGCCGGCACCACACTCCACCACGGTATCAATGCCTGCAGACACGAGGGAATTGACACACGCCACCCACTGCACCGGCTTAAAAATCTGCTCAATCATCACGTGCTTGATACGCTCCGGATCAGACTCGGTTTTTGCATTGACATTGTGGACTATTAATACTTCCGGTGCGGAAAATTGGGTGGCTAGGATTTCGGTGGCCAGACGATCCGCAGCGGGCTTCATCAAGCCAGTATGGAATGGCGCACTCACGGGCAGCGGCATGGCACGTTTGGCTCCGGCTGCCTTGCAACCTTCAATCGCACGTTCAACGGCAGCCGAATTTCCCGCTATAACCACTTGGCCGGGGGAGTTAAAGTTGACTGCAGAAACCTCTTGTCCCTCACAAGCCTTCGCACAGATTTCTTTGATCAAACCGTCATCCAGACCCAGTATGGCAGCCATAGCACCTTCACCCCTGGGCACAGCCTCCTGCATGTAGGCACCGCGATTGCGCACCAAGCGCACGGCATCTTCGAACGCGACTACACCAGAGCAGACCAGAGCAGACCACTCGCCAAGGCTGTGGCCCGCCATCAGGGCCGGGCGGGCACCCTCCGCCTGCTGCCAAATTCGCCAGACTGCGACACTGGCGGTCAAAAGCAGGGGCTGGGTACGCTCCGTCAGAGTAATATCTTCCTGACTACCCTTTTGCACCATATTCCATAGATCATAATGGAGCACATCCGAAGCTTCGGAAAAAGTATCCTGTACCACCGCGTACTTCTCTGACAGTTCAGAGAGCATGCCAATTTTTTGGGATCCCTGGCCCGGAAAGACAAATGCCAGATTATTTTTCATTGATTACCTCTGTATTACCACAGCTTATTGATTATTCTCGGACAGCCGCTTTTCAATCAATGTTGGAAGGTCCCGCTCTGCCTCATTGAGAGCCACCTCAATTGCTCTGGCGAAACCCCATTGATCAGCACTACCGTGGCTTTTAATAACAACGCCCTGCAGTCCAAGAAAACTGGCGCCATTATACCGTGCCGGGTCAACACGTTTAAGCAACCGTCCCAGAGCGGGTTTCAGAAACAGCGCACCAAACCTGGCCAAGACAGTTTCGCCCAAGGCATCCCTGATCTGCTTTTGAAGTAGTTTTGCCACACCCTCGCCAGCTTTCAGAGCAATATTGCCACTGAAACCATCACAAACCACAATATCGGCCTCTCCGTTAAAGAGTGCGTCGGCCTCAACAAATCCGATGTAATGAATATCGGGATTGGTTTTGAATAAAGCCGCAGCATCGAGGATTTCCTGTTTCCCTTTAAGTGATTCCACACCGATATTCAGCAATCCCACTGCCGGGTTGGTATTGCCATCTACCTCCGCAGCTACCAGAGATGCGATCAGCCCAAACTGGTACAGCTGTTCAGCCGTGCACTCTAAATTTGCACCCATATCCAGCAAATAGGTAAACCCACGCGCAGTTGGAATTCGGGCGCCGATCGCAGGGCGACTGATACCGGGCAGCCCCCCCAGCTGAAACAGCGACATGGCCATGAGCGCACCCGTATTGCCTGCACTGACGCAGGCCGCCGCCTGTTTAGTTGCAACATGCTTAATAGCATGCCACATGGACGAATCCCGTTTATTGCGCAGGGCAAATGACGGTTTGTCATCCATAGAAACAAACTGGGAGCAATGACGGACTTGAAGACGTTCAGGAAAGTTGTCATCAGCAAGGCGTAGTTGTTGCTGGATCTGTTGTGCATCACCGAAGAGAACAACCCGTAGATTGGGCTGCTGGCGAAGAATGTCGAGGGTCGCAGGGACAGTTGCGCGAGGACCGAAGTCCCCGCCCATGGCGTCAATGGCAAGACAGCGTGAGTCAGCCAAAAATAACAAATCTAACGCAGCGGATCAGTCTTCGGCAGAAGAGACCACTTTCTTGCCACGATAAAAGCCGTCAGCAGTAACCTGATGGCGAAGATGTTTTTCACCACTAACCGGATCGGTTGACAGGGTAGGACCTGTCAGGGCATCGTGAGCACGACGCATACCGCGCTTGGATCGGGTTTTACGACTTTTTTGAACGGCCATTTTCTTTCTCCTGAAAATACTACTTGTTAATTATCGGAGCCACTGTTCTTCAGTTGCTTCAAAATACCAAAAGGGTTTTTAGCGGATTCTTCAGTGGGATGCTCTCCCGTAGAGTAACCGGCCACATCATTGCATTGATCCTTGGGGTGATAGGACACAAACGGCAATGTTAAAAGTAATTCATCCTCAAGCACTTCAGCCACATCTGCAGCTTCACTGTCGACAAGCCATGGATCCAGGTCTTTAGGTAACGACACGGCCTCTTCTTCCGACCAGACTATACCCAATCTGAACTCTGCATACAGCGCTACCGGCATCGCCTCAAGGCATCGCTGGCATGGAATCAACACAGACGTTGAAACTGAGCCGGTCATTACCCTGCGACCCTGTTCGGCTGTATCAAACTTCAGCTCGACGACAATGGGTTCAACAATCTCAATTACCGCCTCTTTCAACCTGTCACAGAAAGCCTGATCCAGCTCGCCGGAAATTGCCACACCCTGATGTGCAAGACGGCGGGGCTCTAACATCCGCGGCAGGAAGCTTCTCATGGGGGGCATTGACATAGGCGCGCCATAATAGTGATATGACCTTGATCTGTCAAAGAAAAATTGGATCCAATATCGCGGGTTTCTAGTCCTGATTATCCCCCCGGAACATTAAAGATCATTTGGAGTTTTATCATGAAAAACCTCGTGCTGGCCTCTTCCTCACCCTATCGACGGGAGCTGCTGCAGCGCTTGCGTATACCATTTGAAATTATCTCACCCGACATTGACGAAAGCCCTCAACCGGAAGAATCCCCGGAAGCACTCGTCAAGCGCCTGTCGCTGGAAAAGGCCATGGCGATCGCCCACCGTTTTGATAACCACCTGATTGTTGGCTCGGACCAGGTCGCAGTTAACGATGGAAAACTGCTGACAAAACCGGGCAATTTTGACAACGCCTTTAAGCAGCTTTGCTCAGAGTCCGGCAAGAATGTTCGCTTCCTGACTGGCCTGGCATTGCTGGATAGCGCCACCCAACAAAGTCAGGTAGACATGGTAATAACAGAGGTCGTCTTTCGCCGGTTAAGTGACACGGAAATTACTGAATACCTTTTAAAGGATACCCCGTATAACTGTGCCGGCAGCTTCCGCAGTGAAGGACTGGGCATCACGCTGTTTGATGCTGTTTACAGCTGCGACCCCACCGCCCTGATTGGATTACCCTTGATCAGCCTGAATCGAATGCTGATAAACATCTTAAAGTAGTATTTAAAAAATTATTATAACTAAATGTTTTTTATACTATTTACAACCATTTCAACATCTGAAAATTTATCCAGACACGCCAGCGGTCGATACCGGGTCAATCGCCGCGAATCATGGGCGCCATAGCTCACCCCTATACTCGACATTCCGGCATTGGCAGCCATCGCCAAGTCATATTCTGTGTCGCCTATCATGATTGACTCTTCGGGAAGACACTCAAACTCTTCCATCAACTCAATCAGCATCAATGGATGAGGCTTGCCGGCCGTCTCATCGGCACAACGGGTGCCATCAAAAAACTGATCCAGCTGGTGGGCCCGCAACACTCGGTCCAGACCACGACGACTTTTACCGGTCGCAACAGTGATCAGATAACCCTGATCCTTAAGACGCCACAGAGTTTCAGAAACCCCGCTAAAAAAAGGTGATGGTTCACGATCTGCTTCAACGAAATGAAGGGAATAGCTGTCCCGCATGGCGTCAATTTGCTCACGCGCTATATCGGGAAACAAAGTGGTTAATGCATCCACCATCCCCAGCCCCACAATGTTGCGGGCATCCAGTTCGGAGGGAGGTGGCAAACCAACCGACTCTGCGGCACAACGAAGGCAATGAACAATCCGGGAAAGCGAATCACAGAGTGTGCCGTCCCAGTCAAAGATCAAAAGCTTGGGCACCGACAGTTACTCCAAATTAGTCAACAGAGCGGTCAGATCGTCGGGCAATGGCGATCGAATTTCAACAAGTTGGCCATCGGGCAAACTGACTTTCAACTGCCCCGCATGCAGAAACATACGTTTCAAGCCTTTCTCTCGCATTTGGCGATTACACTCAACGTCAGCATACTTTTCGTCTCCCGCCAGCGGGCAACCTGCAAATTGACAATGGACACGGATTTGATGGGTACGCCCTGTCTCCAGAGCCACTTCGAGCAAAGTCGCACCTCGATAGCGATGTAAAACCTGAAAATGCGTGACTGATGCCTTGCCCTCCGGGTCCACCTTGACAATCCGCTCGCCCGACTTCAGCTCATTTTTACGCAGTGGCGCACTGATCCGCTTCATCCCTTTCGGCCAACGGCCGCAGCACAGCGCCTGATAGATTTTGACTACACGGCCGGCACGCATTTCTTCCTGAAGATGACGCAACATGGAGCGCTTCTTGGCGATCATCAGGCAGCCGGATGTCTCCCGATCCAACCGATGAACCAATTCCAGAAACGGTGCAGCAGGCCGAGTGGCTCGCAGCGACTCGATCAGGCCCAGGCTGACACCACTGCCACCATGAACCGCCAAGCCAGCTGGCTTATTGATCACCAGGAACGCGGCATCTTCGTAGACAATATTCTGCTCAAGCAATTGCTGCAGCTTTGGGCTGGGCCCTGCGGGCACATCACGCTCCGCTACCCGAACAGGTGGAATTCGCACTGCATCACCGACTTGCAGGCGATATTCTGCCTTGGCCCGGGAACCATTCACGCGCACTTCACCTTTGCGAAGGATTCTGTAGACTCGCGATTTCGGCACGCCTTTCAACCGACCCAGCAGAAAATTATCTATTCGCTGACCGTCATGGTTCTCATCAATTTTAACGAAGTGGACCCCTAAAGAGCCATTTTGTATCTCAGTCATAGGGTGTGCCCAGGAAAAGGAGATGAATTCTAACAGCTAGCCCTGATAGAGGCATCCATGAAGAAGAAAAAATCACTGATAATCATACAATTAACCGGATTTTTACAGGACTGCAAATTGAAGAGAATGACAATTGCTGATATATTGGCACCACGTTGAATCGGGTCCGAAATTAGTTCGGCAAAGACGACTGCTCTCACCAAGTCAATATTGACAGGGTAGCCCCACTCAACGCGGCGAAAGCCCTTTTGATTTATTACGCCAGTTGTCCCGCAAACCAGCTAGGACAGCTGCCACAGAAAACCGCGCTGAATGCGCAGAGGTTACCACAAGATTTTTTGAACGATATATCGTACGCCAGGCATTGCCAGCCAGACATGTGCTATTTTTACCTGCCAGTTGCCGGTTACATTAGCAATCTTTACCGCTCGGCTTTTGCCCCTTCGGACGAATAAGTGGCACCATAGCAATCAAGTTGAACACTCGATGGGAAAACCGGACAGAATCAGTGATTGATGAAATTAAAGTGTTTAAAAACAAGGGGTTATGACCTTATTTCTGCCATCTTTCTACGTATAGACGGTATACACTGCTTTGCTATTTATCCAGTTATATTGCTCATTTTATAGTGGTGCTTCTGCTGCTCTTGTAAGGCGCAAGACAGTAGGATTCTTCAATGAAACGCATGCTTATCAACGCTTCCCAGCCAGAAGAGCTCCGGGTAGCACTGGTCGACGGACAACGTCTCTATGACCTCGACCTGGAAAATCGTACCAGAGAACAACGTAAAGCAAATATTTACAAGGGCAGAATAACCCGGGTTGAACCCAGCCTTGAGGCCGCCTTCGTTGATTATGGCGCAGAACGCCACGGCTTCCTGCCCCTCAAAGAAATCTCCCGCGAATACTTTTCCAGAAAATCATCAGACGCCGATGGTCGCATCAAGATTCAGGATGTTATCAAGGAAGGCACTGAAGTCGTCATTCAGGTGGAAAAGGAAGAACGTGGCAATAAAGGGGCGGCATTAACCACATTTATCAGCCTCGCAGGTCGATATATGGTCCTGATGCCGAACAACCCCAGAGCTGGTGGGATTTCGCGACGCATCGAAGGGGAAGAGCGCTCAGAACTGAAATCCGCGATGCGAGACCTGCAGATTCCAAGCGGGGTGGGCGTCATTGTCCGCACAGCTGGAATCGGGCGGTCAGCAGAGGAGCTGCAATGGGATCTTGACTATCTGCTGCAACTTTGGGAAACCATTCAGGTCGAGGCCAACAACTGCAAGGCTCCCCACTTTCTGTTTCAGGAAAGCAACGTCATTATCCGTGCTGTTCGCGACTATTTGCGACAGGATATCGGCGAAGTTATTGTGGATAACCGCGAGGCCTATGAACTTGCCTCGGCATTTATCAAGCAGGTTATGCCCAACTTTCAGAGCCGGGTCAAGCACTATGAAGACCCACTGCCCCTATTCAATCGTTACCAAATTGAAAACCAGATAGAAACCGCCTTTGAGCGAGAAGTAAAACTGCCCTCCGGCGGCTCGATTGTGATTGATATCACCGAGGCGCTGGTTTCTATTGATATCAATTCCTCCAGAGCAACACGCGGCAGTGATATCGAGGAAACCGCACTGCGCACCAACCTTGAAGCCGCTGATGAGATTACCCGTCAACTGCGACTTCGCGACATTGGCGGCCTGGTGGTTATTGACTTTATCGACATGGGGTCTGCCAAAAATCAACGCGATGTGGAAAATCGTATGCGCGATGCCCTTGAACTGGATCGCGCACGGGTTCAAGTCGGTAAAATATCCCGTTTTGGCTTGCTTGAAATGTCCCGTCAGCGGTTGCGGCCATCATTGGAAGAGACCACCTCGAAAGTCTGCCCGCGCTGCCTCGGCCAGGGAACCATCCGGGGCACCCGTTCACTTGCGCTGTCCATTCTTCGCCTTGTTGAGGAAGAGGCACAAAAAGAATTCAGTGCAGAAATCCGGGCGATAACCCCTGTCTCAGTGGCAACCTTTCTGCTGAATGAAAAGCGCAAAGAGATTTTTGAGATTGAGAAACGCCACGGCTCCAAAATCATTATCCTTCCCAACGAGAATCTTGAAACACCACATTTCGAAGTACAGCGTATTCGGGAGCAGGACGGCCTTGCCAGTGAGTATAGTTATCGGCTTACCAACACATTATCCGAGGATTTTGCTGCTCCGGAGAATGACCATGTTCAGCCTGTGCCCCCGGCTCTACAGCCAGCAGTCAAAACACCAACACCCTCGCAACCGGCACCGGTACCTCTAGAAAAAATCACCAAAATCGTCGAAAAGACTGGCAAACCCGGACTATTGCGCCGCCTGGCCATCCTGCTCTTCGGTCAAACTGAAAAGCCGGTTGAACACGACAAAAAGCCGGACGCAAAAGAACGTGACAAAAATGATAGTCGTTCTCAGGGACGCAACCGTCGGCCCGATGCTCGCCGCAATAACCGCAATCGCAACAAGCCAGGCAGCCAAAAAGCAGAGCATCGCGATAACACCAATACGCCCGAAAATGGTGAAAAGAAAACCCGGCAGCCACGGCAGAACCGCAAACCTCAACAGGAAAAACAACCTGAACTGGATGCCGTAAAAACTGAGCCGGATGCCGTAAAAACTGATAGGGAAGAAGAGTCCTCGCCCAGCACCCGCCCCCCCCGCCGGGAGGGCGACAAACGGCGCTCTCCTCGCCAACGTCGTCAACGCCAGGAAGTTCCAGCAGATTTACTCGCAGCTGTTGAGGTTCCTGTCGCCGAAACGCTACAGACGGAACCACTGACCGACCAGACAAAAACCGTGTCTCATACGGAAAAAAGTCCATTATCCAGCGATACTGACAAACCTTCCCGGCAGGCAGATGAAGGTTTGACCGAGCCAACGACAGCTAATGACACGGCAACGGCGTCAGTTCAGACAGAAGAGAACAACCAGGGGCCATTGAAGCTATCAGTGGATTCTGACGACGCTGCGGATGACGAAAGCGCTGAAATGCCCATGACAGAAGTAACCACTGTAGTCGACGAGCGGGTGGACGAAACACGGGACATTAAAGCGATCGACAAACCTGGTCAGCCTGCCGAGACGAACGCAGAGAAAGAGGCAGAACCAGCCAGAAAAAATACCGAGACCCACGAGGTCGACGAGGCCATTGCAAAAACGGAGCCATCCTCTTTTACTGCCGACATGGAAGCCGCCACCAGTGAAGTAGCCGTCATTCCTTCGGTCGACGCTGTTATTCCTGACACCGAGGATAAAGCAGTTTCTGAAACCACTGACGAATCTGCGCCGGAGGTCATCGACGATGGTCAGAAGCAACCTGCTCGAGCCAGCAATGATCCGAGAATTGCTCCTCGCCCAGTAGCAAAAATAGACATTGCTACTGACACACGTACCAAGCCACTACCGCAGCCACTGGACACATCACAACCTTCACCCGTCAATGTTGAGCCGGTTAATATTCCCCGGGCAATCAATGATCCTCGGACACAGAACAGGGATAAGGAAGCCGGTCCATCGGCAACAACCGCAATTGAAAAAGCGGTGGAGGCATCAAAAACTGAAACCGTTTGAAAGTAATGGAATAGCTGTCAGCGAATGCAGTTTGGCCTTGTCTGCGGTTGAATCCACTGTATAATCTGCGGCTATTTTAAGGCCTTCGGGCCAAGTGAACTTTGTTGTTTCCTGGACACAAAGCCACAAAAAATAATCACAGGAGGGATGGCTGAGCGGTTGAAAGCACCGGTCTTGAAAACCGGCGTAGGTTAATAGCCTACCCAGGGTTCGAATCCCTGTCCCTCCGCCAAATTTATAATGCCCTTGTCTGCGAGGGCATTTTTTTGACACGTCGATAGACAAAACTATCGTAGTATAAAAAAGGTTATAGCTATGGATAAGCCCGACATAAAGCGCGGCGACTGGATCATTCTCAAACTATCTGAAGAAACAGAGGGTGTTGAAGCGCTCGTCTATAAAGTCCGTGAAGACGGTTCGCTCTTTGTTGGCTACCACCAAGGCAGTTTCAAGACTATGAAAGCCAGCGCAATTTGGGCTGAGACATACTGGCAAGTTGTCTAGATAGTGATGAGTTTTCATCCTCTAATCACTTATCACTAGCCAGCTCAGTCTATTGTTTTTATCGACCACTCTTCTTGTAGTAACCTCCCCATTACATTACCCACTCAATAATGCATTAGAGGCTGAGGATACCTGCCTCCGGGTTTATTTCTGCTATCTTCCCGTATAGCTCATCCCTTAAGACCAAGCTACTTATAGAACCCTTGTAATGTACGGAATTGACACTGCTTACTATAAAAATGGCATCAATCACCTGCTATCTCTCGTGATGATCACTGCCTGTTTGATTGTCGCCGGCTGCGCGGCTTCATCCACTGACGTCAGTGCCGGCTCAGCACAATCGAAAGAGTGGCATGGCCTTTTTATCGATGATTTGGTAAAGAAACTACCAACACCAGACTCGGTGACGGAACTACCGGGGGGCGGAAAAACCTATCGGTGGACCAGAACAGAAACAGTTGAGACTTTTTCGTACTCCAATTACAAGCGATCTGTCCAGGCAACCTGTATTTTTCAGGTAACGACTGCAGCGGACACCGCTGTCAAAAATGTAGTCAATCGCGGTCACGAGCACGTCTGCCAATATTTCACGGACAGACTGTAAGTCTCCGGGGCCTATCAGCCGACAGAAGCAATTCAGCTTATTAATTCCGTCCTGGTCCATCATGAATTGTCATGTATTCCAAACGGTGGTTATATGGAGACAGGTCGACTTTTCGGGGTCATGTAAAAGGAATGCAGTCTCCAACGATGAACATCAACCCAACACGCAAATTTTACAACCAATGTTTGCCATGGATGCTGTCGGGGCTCACCCTTCTGATTGGCGGCTCTGCCACATTGACCTACTGGCATCACTTTGAAAAACAACAACAGGAAGCAGTCAATCTTAAATTTCAGGCAGAGTCTGACCGACTGACAGCCAATATTTCGCAACAGCTCAACAGCTACAAGGTAGTGATGCGCGGGATACAGGGTTTTTTCCGGGGATCCGAGCATGTCACCTACCCTGAGTTTTCGCGCTACGTCGCTTCGCTGGATATCACCAGGGATTTAAGGGGTATTCAGGGGATAGGCTTTGCTATCCCTGTGGCACAGAAGGGTTTGACGGCACATCTCGCAACCATGCGCAGGGAACTCCCAAGACATTATCAAATAACGCCCGCTGTCGGTAATCGGGACGAATTGGCCCCCATTATCTATATTGAACCGTTGGAGGATGACAACCTTGCCGCCCTGGGATTTGATATTCTGAGCAACCCGTTAGCCCGCGAAGCAGCCGAAACGGCCAGGGACACCGGTGATATCGTTATCACCAGTCCATTGACACTTGTACAGGATCGATCAAAGCAGGCTGATCCAGGCTTCGTTATGTACCTGCCGGTATACAAGCACGATCATAGACTGGCGACGCCGGCAGAGCGCCGGGCAGCCTTGTTGGGCTGGGTAGATGTGCCATTCCGAGTAAAAGATCTGCTGACGGGCCTTGAAGAACAGATTAATCCGAATATTGACATTGAAATCCACGATTTTTCGGCCAGCGACAGTCATACCCTGCTCTTTCATGGTGACGCCATACCCCATCAGCAACGAACAATATCTGGCGAATGGCAGTATCAGCAGGAAATTGACATCGGCCAAAGAAAATGGACATTGTTGCTGAGCAGCACACCAGCATTTCGAGAAAACGCAGTACTTCCCACCCATCCATGGGTAATCTCCGCGACCGGCGGCACACTCAGCCTCGCATTGGCCCTTCTGGTTCTGACAATCAGCCAAAGCAGAAATCAGAACCAACGCCGAGCCTTGCGTCTTGGCCGCCTCTATCACGCCCTGAGCCAGGTCAATCAGGCCATTGTAAGAATGGATTCGGAGGATGAACTGCTTCCTCTGGTGTGCCAGATGTCAGTCCAGTTTGGCGGGATGAAAATGGCCTGGATCGGCCTGCTGGATGAAATGCCGGATAAAAGTACCGCGAATATTACTCCTCTCACCAGCTATGGTACCGGCGTCAATTACATCAATAGCCTTCGCGTCTCGATTTGCAAGGATGTGCCGGAGGGACAGGGTCCAACTGGCACAGCCATGCGCGAAAATCGCCCTGTGGTCATTAATCACTATTTGACTGATCCAAACACCAGACCCTGGCATGAACGGGCCAGACGGTTTGGCTGGAGATCAGCGGCCGCTTTCCCCATACAACGACAGGGCAAGCCCTTTGCCGTACTTAACGTCTATCACGACAAACCTGCAGCCTTTGATGAGGATGCCATCAATCTACTCGTGGAAATGAGTAGTGATATCAGTTTTGCATTGGATAATTTTGACCGGGAAACCCAAAGAACCGCCATGGAAACAGCCCTCGCTAAAAACGAGGCTATCATGAAAACTATAATGGAGAATGTTGGCGCCTGTATCTATCTCAAGGATACCAAGGGGCTCTATACCTTCGTGAATCAACAGGTACTTGAATTATGGGGCGTTGAAAAATCAGAGGTCATCGGATTTGGGGATGATAAATTTTTTGACCCACACACAGTAAAGCGTATACAGGCAAATGACCTAAGGGTCTTTAAGCACGGCGAAATCATACAATGCGAAGAGACCGATACCGTCAAGAGCAGTGGTGTGACCCGAATATTCTGGTCAATCAAACTCCCCTTGTGGGATATCAATGGCCAGATCTATGCCCTGTGTGGCATATCTACCGATATCACCGAACACCGTGCAAAAGAAGACAAAATACGCTATTTAAGTAATTACGACGCATTGACTGGTTTGCCAAATCGTACACTGCTGGACGAGAAAGCCCGCGTGGCTCTGGCATCTGCAAAAGCGTCCGGCACTCAGGTATCGCTGCTTTTTATTGATCTTGATCGTTTCAGCATTATCAATGATTCCCTCGGCCACAGTGTCGGCGATGCAGTACTGAAACAACTTTCCCAACGGCTCAGCGCAGAACTGAACCTGAGTGCGACGCTCAGTAGAGCGGGAGGCGATGAGTTCTGCTTGCTATTGCCGGGTATCGATACCAGCCAGGTCAGGAGAATTGCGCAACAACTACTGGATATCATTACCTACCCAATGGATATCTATGAACGCCGCCTTACCCTCACCGCCAGTATAGGTATTGCCTTTTTTCCTGATCACGGCAGTAATGTTGAACGATTAATTCAATCCGCTGATGCCGCACTTGCCCAGGCGAAACACAAAGGTCGCAATAACTATCAGATTTTTAACGAAGTCATGCGTAGCGACGCCAACGAAACGCTATTGATCGAAAATGAATTACGAGAAGCCATTGGCAAACAACGGCTGAGTGTCCACTATCAACCCCAGGTTGATATGCAATCCGGCCGTATCTTTGGTGTTGAAGCTCTGGTCAGATGGGAACACCCTGAGATGGGCATGATCTATCCCGGCCGCTTTATCCCTATAGCAGAGGAAAGTGGCCTGATTATTGATATCGGTAATTGGGTACTGGAAACTGCCGTCAGACAACAGGCGGCCTGGTTATCCGAAGGGCTGCCGCTTACTTCAATTGCAGTCAACCTGTCAGCGCGACAAATCTACAAGGATAACTTCCCTCAAACGGTGAAGAGCATACTTGAGAAATATCAGCTGCCCCACGCGATGTTAGAACTCGAGTTAACGGAGCGCATCGCAATGGAGCACTCAAGCAGGACCTTGATCACCCTGCATCAGCTACAGGCCCTCGGCATCACGCTCTCCATTGATGACTTCGGCACGGGGTATTCATCGCTCAATTACCTGAAGAGCTATCCGGTAAAAAAACTCAAAATTGACAAATCATTTGTCGACGGACTGGATAATAACGCAGAAGATCAGGCCATTGTGGTAGCAATTATCGGAATCGCAAAGGGATTGGGCTTTAAAACCGTCGCCGAGGGTGTGGAGACAAAAGAGCAGTGGAAATTTCTGCATGATCACGGCTGCGATGAATATCAGGGCTATTTCTTTAGCAAACCCGTAGCAGCCGAATTTATTCCCGCGCTGCTCACCTCCACATTAAAATAAACGGTTACCAAGGAGAAGTGGTTACTGATCACAATCCAAGTTGTTTACTCGTGCGCTTCCTGACAATGACCGCTGTGCGAATCGGGTTTCTGCCAAACCGGGACATTTTCAGAAAATCTTCGTGGGCAATGGGCAGGTGTTGACTGTCAAGCCCACTGGCACTCTGTTCATCGGGATCCGGATCGGAATCGTGCACATATAAACAGTCTTCATCATACCCACTCATGGTCACCCAATGAGGAGCTTTTCTACCGTCAAGGCGATAGGTACTGATCAGGATAATCGGTATGTTGCCTTTCTTGAATTCACTAATCAGATGAGAGTGATGAAAGTCTCTATACCGGACTTTTATTTTTTCCTTTTTTGCCTGCAGGACAAAATCCTGATGGACGAGCTCCAAAACACGTTTTTTATTTTCTCCCCTCACACCATCAACAAACAGGGTGGTTTCCTTATTAATCCAGACCTCCACTGGATAATTCCGGTGAGTGGCGGCCAAAGCCAGGCCGATGGGATGACAACCGCCGTGGCCAGATGTCATGAAAATCGTGGTGGCTTCGCGCCAGATTTGCAGTTCTTCATGCTGGGTCGGTTGATAATTTTTTGACAGCCCTCGCATGGCCATCATCAATGCGGTCGGCCCACAGGTAAAAGTCGTTGTTTGCTGTATCCAGGGAATGGCCCGATTTTCAGCAACCGGGGGCACAGTGCGAATACATTTCTGCATACGCAACGCATCATTGCTGTTTTCGTAGTAATGACGATAGATACCAAAGGGTTGATATCCCATGGACTCATAGAGGGCGATTCCGGCCGCATTATCCACACTCACTTCCAGGCGCAGGAACACTCTCCCGGCATCTTTGCTGATCTGTTCACCGGCCTCCATCAATGCCCTGGCAATACCTTTCCCGCGATATTCAGGATCAGTAGCAATTGAATAGAGCCGTGCCAGCGTTGTACCTCTGAAGAAAATAATCAGGCTGTAACCGACAATACCGTCACCGGACTCGGCAACGAGAAATGCACAGTTTTCTGCCTGTATCCAGTGCCGGAAACTGCGGCGACTTAGCTGGTCAGTAGTGAAGCATTTATTTTCCAGCCGCAGCAAGGCACTGAGATCCTCCTGTGAAACAGGGCGTATTGATAGTGGTAACTGATTCATGAAACCCCCACAAGCGCCTGATGAAGCACCTGCCTAGCCCGAAATATCACAGCCTCACGCCAGTGGTCGTCCAAAGGGTAGAAATGCGCTTTCATCCGCTCAGCCACCATGGTCTTTGCGTGGCGGGAGACACATTCAGAACCGGACCAGACACTTGCTTCATCAAGGAGCGTATCAAAAAGTGCCACAGTGCCCATTGTGCCGAATTCCAGCGTCACAAAGCAGCTCTTCGGCCCCATAACCTGATGCCACGCGTAATCGAGCAGACCCAGTTTTGGCACGGAGCTGGACGTGCCTGTCAAGGGCAAACCGCAACCGGGACCAAACCATTCAATGGCTGTCATTAAGCCATCAGTGCCCAACGGATGGTCACAGATAACCTCACCGTAACCGTAGGGACCCAAACCGGTATGCAGATCGACAACGGCCAGACGTCGTTTAGCCAGGGAGTAATGCTCTATCAGCGATTCTATAACCTGCCGACTGAAACCGGGACGTTGCCCGCCGTAAAATGGCCCCGCAGGGTCATTAAACTGACCGCCACTGAATGCAATTTCATAGGACCGCTGACCCACCCGCAGACAATAATCATCTATGGCTTTGGCTCTGGCATCTCTATCATGGATACCAAGCAGAGGCTGTAGCTGCTCATACCCCGGATTTATCGGGAGCGGCTGACTGAAATCGATAAAGTTTCGGTTCACATCAATGCCCTGATCATCGCAACGACGACCATTGGCATACCCCCAGGGATTGAGTGCATTAATCATCAACATCGCTGTGTGGTCCGGGAGCCGTATGAGGCCGTCTGCAATGAGGTGCATCAAGTCAACCTGCACTGCAGTCCCGGTAAAACCTTCGATACCGTGGGTACCGCCAATTACCACCAGCACAGCTTCGGCGTCCAGCTTACCAATCCACCCGGTTTGGCACGGCAGATTAACCTCTGAGGGATGAGGAAAGTCAAGCCGTGTGAGCGGTAGCTTCTGGCACATAAGCGCCCTCTCCCAGAGCTCACAGCCCTGATAGTAGTCATCGGGAAAACTTTGCAGGGAAAAGCATTGGAGAGTCGATTGAAACGGCATAATAGCACCTGGAACGGATCTCGATCATAGCCTCAATCAATATTATGGGTAAGTCACCCTGCCCCAATTAGCTAAAATAAACATCGGCCAGTTTCTTCTGAACCCTGACTACCCTCACGGGTCAAAGCAGCTTAGCCAAATAGATCAACGGGCAAATCCCATGATAAAAAAAATCATTTTTCTGGTTTTATTGGCTGGAGCTTTCCCTGCAACCTACGCCGACACGGAAAAGGCCCTCTTTGCCGGAGGCTGCTTCTGGTGTATGGAGCCACCTTTCGACAAACTGGATGGGGTAATCAGCACCATCTCGGGTTATACCGGTGGGAAAAGCGAGAACCCCACCTACGAAGAGGTCACCAGTGGCAAAACTGGTCATTTCGAGGTCGTCGAAGTCACCTATGACCCGAAAAAGGTCAGCTATGAGGGGTTGCTGAAAATCTTCTGGACAAACATTGACCCGGAGAATGGTAAAGGTCAGTTTTGCGATCGGGGAAGCCAGTATCTCAGTGCTATTTTCCCCCTGAATGACGAACAAAGAACCGCCGCCCGGAAAAGTAAAACTGCACTGATCGACAGCAATATCCTGAACAACCCGATAGCCACCCGAATTCTGCCAGCCAGTCAATTTTACCCCGCAGAGGAGTATCACCAGGATTACTACCTGAAAAATCCTACTCGTTATCGTTATTACCGAAATGGTTGTGGTCGCGACACGCGGCTGAAGCATCTCTGGAATAACGTGGAGCTTCCCTTCTGACAGCATAGCATTGCGCCCGGCAACCCTGTGGCACTTGATGAGACAGTAACGGTCGAAAACCGGACCTGATGACGACAATCATGCCTTGTTTCGAACCATTTAATGACGGGGATCAATCGTTCTAACATCAGAAATTTGACCCATATCATGTGGATCTTTGGCAATTCCCCTTAACCTCAGTAACCAATCCTGTTGTCACCTGTGAGTCAGTCGGCAAATGCACGTTGCGACGGTACCCAACAACCTGTTCTGTCCTCACTCTGATATTGAGGCAGAGTTTTTCAAATCGCTGGTCAGTTGTCCCAAGGAACAACTGAAGAAGCGACGCACGTCAATCTCACCGGTTGCACTGAACATTTATATACCGTGTGATGCCAACAGCACTTACCCAGAACTCGTCAGCAGAGAGATCGAGCTGATTCAGCCTGTCTTCAGATACCAACCTTTGGTGAAATTCTGGCTCAGAAACAGGCCATTACAAGGCATGAACAGGGGTGAACTCACAGAACTGGTTTTTTTATCCAACAGTTATTTCAATCCCCGAAACAAGAAAGCGTGTGAATACGGCTTTGAATACACGCTTACAGATATAACCGCCGAAAAACTGGCCTTAATGAAGGGACTTCATTTTGATTGCTTTCGACTAACCATTAATGCCGCAATACCGCCCCACAAACAGCAATTTACATCGATCCTGACAACAGCCAGTGACTTTCATTTTGGAGAGTGGCACTGCTGCCTGCAGGTCAATCAGGCCGACCCGGATACATTGGACCACTGGCTTACTGAGTTAATCCGCTATCAACCGGCAATTATTGAGTTACAGGGGCTACAGACAATGGAGGGTGCAGCAACCCTCAGCCAGCTTTCGCGGAGAATGAGCAGTCAACACTATCAACTTTTGGCAGATCGTTTTTTTATCATTCAAGGGCATAAACTTCTGCAACTTCGCCAGAGCGAGGCCCTCCAATATACGCCCTGGGGAATGGCCAGAGACAGCCTGATAGACTGGGTTGGTATTGGCCTTGGTGCACTGGGTAAATTTGGTGATGGATACTACCAGAATACTGACTCCATTCACGACTATCGACAGGCACTTGATGAAAAGCACCTCCCTGTGCATTGCACAGGGCTCTTTCCAGCTCATCAACCGCAAAACCTGCCACCCTGGCAACTGGTCAATCAGTTGCTCTGTTTTCACCGGGTACATATGACCAGTTGTGACCTTACCATCAAGTTATGCCCGGAACTCGCCAAACTTTTTAAAGAAGCTCTGTCTGTGGGTTGGCTAACCAGAGAATCTGATTATCTGGTCTTGACCACTCTTGGGCTCGACCATCTCCGATATTTCTGCGATAGTCTTCAGGCGTGCCGATGTAACGGTCATTAATGACCATTAGCATGATCGTCGCTATAATGAGACATAATAAGATCAGAGAGATGTCGATGGATTCGGTCTGCCCCCACAATAATACATTCCACTGCGGTGACTGCCGTATGAATGCGCTCTGTCTCCCGCTTGCACTGCAAACCAAGGAGGTAGAACGACTGGACGAAATCATTCAGCGAGGCAAACCTCTTCAAAAAGACCACCATATCTACCATACTGGAGAAGAATTCAGCTCTGTCTTTGCAGTTCGCAGTGGCTCGATCAAAAGTTATACAATCAGCAATAGTGGCCAGGAACAGGTTACTGGATTTCACCTCCCGGGGGAAATATTCGGTATGGATGGTATAGGCCAGAACCGATACACCAATTCTGCTGTCGCGATGGAAACCTCTTCCGTCTGTGAAATCCCTTTCAACCGACTTCAGGAACTGAGTATTGCAATCCCCACACTGCAACGCCACTTTTTCCAGTTGATGAGCCTGGAGATTACCGGTGATCAACAACTCCTTAGCCTACTCAGCAAAAATACAGCCGAAGAGCGGGTGGCAACATTGTTGATGAGTATTTCAAACCGCAATTTCCGACTTAAACTCTCTGCCACACGGTTCAGGTTACCAATGTCACGTGCTGACATCGGTAATTATCTGGGGCTTACTGTTGAGACTGTCAGCCGGGTATTAAGCCGCTTTCAAAAACAGGCATTGCTGAAGGTCGACAAAAAGGAAGTGGAACTGCTCAATCTTGACAAACTACGTGAGTTGGCCAACTAGAATTTTTCAATTAAGCATTTCTTCTGGTTTTTGATTGATACAGAAACGAAAAAGCCGGTTTATAAAACCGGCTTTTGTACAACCAGCGAACAAAGTTCTTCGTTAAAACTTGTAGCCTATACCCACCATATAGACCAGTGGATCAATATCCACCTTGGTCTTCACCTCCGCGCCCGGGAAATTGAATTTCGCATCGGTATCGATATCGATATACCACACTGCGGCATTGACTACCCAACGATCGGACAATGCGTAATCCATACCCAGTTCAAACGCCAGACCCCAGGAGTCATCAAGTTTTAACTTGCCGCCTGCACCGACAATACCCTCAAGTTCACTGGCAACGTCCTCTTCGAAAAACTTTGTGTAGTTAATACCGACCCCGGCATAGGGCTGGAACCGGGATTCAGCTTTCATCGGAAAATATTGCAGCGTCAGGGTAGGCGGTAAATGCTTGGTCGAACCCGCATCAATCTTTCCGGGAACCAGCAAGTTTTTGGCTTTAATATCGTGCTTAAAGGGTGTGGCTGCCAACAGGCCTAAACCCAGATGATCCGTCAACATATAGGTCAGGGTAAGGCCGAGCTGAGTGTCGGAATCGACATAGGCCTTGCTGTTCGGCAACCCGGCACCATTAAGTGTAAGACGGCTGCTGTCATCGTTAGGTTCAACCGTTGCGGCACCTGCACGGACAATAACATCTCCCGCCTCGTAGGCCATAACACCTGTGGTCCCGGCCAAAAGACTCCCGGCCAGGGTCATATGAATTGCCAGCGACAATGCTTTTTGCTTGAACATTTACTTTCTCCAGAAAGGTAGCACTAAAAGACAAGGCCATTAAACCAAGAGCTTAACTACCACCATTTGATCTGGATTAAGTAAACAGAATCATTGACTTGCGCTAGATCAATACACCTTAATGATTATTGGCTCAGAAAGTACTGGAGGCTTGTGCGGGACATGGGAATGGTCTCCGAGCAATAATTGTAGTCTATGCTCTCCCGGGGGCAGCTCAATACTCACTTCAGTCTGGCCACCACCAAAATGACGGTGTTGGTCATCAGCCGGGATTGGCTTATCCATATCTGGCAACTGTTGGACGTTGACCAATAGATGATGGTGCCCTGTATGCTCCCGTTGGACACCCGCAGGAGCAACACCGATACCACGCAGGCCGAACCGTACCGTTACCGGACTGCTCACAGTTTCTCCGTCTTTGGGCGAGATAATGTAGGCCTTCACACCACCAGAGTCTGTCGCTCCACCCGCATGGATTGTCGGTGACAAAATCACCAGTGCCGCAATCAAAATACTTGTTATTTTTTTCATCTTATACCTCGTTATCGTCATCCAGGAATCGTTGTTAGCTATACAGCATTGCAAATGAGAGGGATGCGTAGAAATGCGATTTTCCGAAATCAACCATTTTTTCCCATACAGGCCGGTGACGAAGGTGCACTCTCCTGCTCTCGCCATTCGTCAGGCGTGAAGATATGCAGTGCCAAAGCATGGACGCCACCAGCCAACTCATCAGATAGCAGCTGGTACACCCGCTGATGGCGCTGTACGGCCCGCATCCCCTCAAATGAACCAGAGACGATGACCAGCTTAAAATGCGTTTCTGAATCTGCGGGGACCGCATGCATGTAACTCTCGTTGAGCACTTGCAGGAAATCCGGTGTAAACGCCGCTGTCAGTTTGTTTTCGATGGTCTGTTGAACTTGCAAGGTCACCTCGGATGAATATGAATTGTTTAACGGGGAACAGCATAAATGCGACGACTATTCGAGTAGGGTCATGGTCGGGGAATTGGCGTCAACTCACATCTCGATCAGGAGAAAGCCAGGCAACACCGGATTCCTGTCAGGTATACCCATGCTCTTCGACTATACTGGCAGGCCCTGTATCCATCAACAGCAACCACTGGCTTTTTGGATACGGGGGGCTACAATCCCGTTTTCATTTAACAAGACACACTCTGCCATATGAGTATTAAAACCCTGATTGAACAACGCGTAAGGGCTGCCATGTCGGCATCGGACATTCCTGATGATTGCCCAACCAATATCACACTCAGCACCAGACCCGAGTTTGGTGACTTTCAGGCCAATGGCGCCATGGCGGCGGCCAAGCGGCAAAAAAGCAACCCGCGGGACTTGGCAGCCAGGATTGTCAAGCATCTCAACCTGAATGATATTGCCGATCATGTGGATATTGCCGGCCCCGGATTTATTAATATTCACTTGTCAAACCGCTTCATTGCCGACCAACTACAAACACTGAGCGAAGATGAAAAGCTCGGCGTACAGGTGTCGAATCAACAAAAAATTGTCGTTGACTATTCCGGGCCCAACCTGGCCAAGGAAATGCACGTGGGCCATCTGCGCAGCACCATTATCGGTGATGCCGTGGTTCGCACCCTCGAGTTCCTGGGCCATGACGTGGTCCGCCAAAATCACATGGGGGATTGGGGCACCCAATTTGGCATGCTCATCGCCGAGCTTGAGGAACATTTGGGTGAAGGGGAGCGACCTGAACTGGCTCTAGGGGATCTGGAGGTTTTTTATCAACAGGCCAAACAACATTTTGACCAAGATGAAAAATTTGCGCAGAAGGCGCGTCAATACGTGGTCAAACTGCAATCAGGTGACCACCATTGCCGCCAACTTTGGCAGCGTTTTATCGACATTTCAATCACACACAGTGAGGCCGTCTACCTAAACCTTAACGTCACACTGAAGCACAGTGATATCAAGGCAGAAAGCGCCTACAACGACGATCTGGCAGGGATTATTGAATCGCTAGAGCAACAGCGACTGCTCGTTGAAGACCAGGGCGCTAAAGTCGTCTTTCTGGAGGAACTTGCGGACAAGGAAGGAAAGCCCAGCCCCGTCATTGTGCAGAAATCTGACGGGGGTTTTCTCTACGCAACAACCGATCTTGCTGCACTGCGCCACCGCAGCATGACATTACATGCGGATCGCATTCTATACTTTATCGATGCCAGGCAGTCACTGCATATGAAACAAGTATTTACACTGGCAAAAAAGGCCGGGTTTGTGAATACAGAGATAACATTGGAACACCTCCCCTTCGGCACCATGATGGGGAAAGACGGCAAACCATTCAAAACCCGTACTGGAGGGACCGTCAAGCTCACGGAACTACTCCAGGAAGGTATCGAGCGCGCCTGCACGCTAGTGAGAGAAAAGAACCCCGAACTCGGCATCGATGAGGTTGCCGCCATTGGACGAAAAGTGGGCATTGGTGCCATCAAGTACGCAGATTTGAGTAAAACACGCACCAACGACTACATTTTTGACTGGGACAGCATGCTCAGCTTCGAGGGCAACACCGCTCCCTATCTACAATATGCCTATACCCGGATCCGCAGTATTTTCCGCCGAGCTGACATCAACTTCGATTGTTCGACAGGAAACATTGCTCTCACGACACAACAGGAAAAAGACCTGGCTCTGAAACTTCTACAGTTTGGGACGACTCTTGAACAACTGGTCCTTGATGGCTATCCCCATATTCTTTGTAATTATCTTTACGAACTAGCCAGCAGTTTCATGACATTCTATGAGCACTGTCCGATCCTTAAGCAGGATGTGGCAGAAGACACTCGATCAAGCCGCCTTGCCATTGCCCAGCTCACCGCCAAGATCATGGCCAAGGGCCTGGATTTGCTGGGCATTGAGGTAATGGAGAAAATGTAAGGCTGTTCGAAGAAATATTGACCGGGAATGACTTTTGGTTCTCCAAACTGTTTTTGACTTCGCTCAGGATCCGACTAACCTTTAATTATGGTGACAGAAACAGGCACAGCACCTATCAAGGTGGAAAAAAAGCTCCGCTATTCCGGTACCGACTTCTGGATCAAAGTCAGGCATGCAGCAAAAACAGCTGGCCGTGAATTAATTGAGAAGTGTTTGTGGCTCCATTATGCCGCCAGAAGGCCGGATACTCCGGCCTGGGCCAAGGCAACGGTATACAGTGCCTTGGCCTACTTTATTCTACCTACAGACACCATTCCGGATTTCATCCCCGGAGGCTACACGGATGACCTTGCGGTTATCGCTGGCGCGGTTGCCACCCTTGCCGGTTATATCGATCAACAGGTGAAAGATCGTGCGCAACAACGTCTTGCTCACTGGTTCGACTGAATACTCGCTAATAAATCTGCCGACCTGGCAATCGAACTAGCGATTAACCAATACATGCTCTCTGATTAATGTATCGAAAACCTCACCGCTGAGAATGTCCTGCTCTATCAGGACTTCACGAATGGTCTGGTTTTGTTGCTGGGCATGTTTGGCGATCTCGGTTGCCTTGTCGTATCCCAATTCAGGGGCCAATGCTGTCACGATCATCAGGGATCGCTCTACATTGTTTGCCAACTGAGCGGCGTTACAGCCCATCCCAGTCAGACAATAGCGGCTAAAGTAATCCGCACCGCTGCCCAACAGCTCAACTGAGGTCAACACGTTATGGACAATCAATGGTTTAAAGACATTTAGCTGCAAATGCCCCTGGGAGCAGGCCATGGCAACGGCCGCATCATTACCGATCACATGAGCCGCAATCATGGTCAGCGACTCAATCTGGGTTGGATTTACCTTGCCGGGCATAATCGAGCTGCCAGGTTCATTTGCCGGCAGTTGTATTTCAGAAAGCCCTGCTCTGGGGCCGCTGGCCAGCATCCGCAAATTATTACCGATCACCATAAAATCAGCAGCAATCTGGCGCAAGGCGCTGCTGACACGCAACATCGCATTATGCGTCGACAGGGCAGCAAACTTATTAGGTGCCGCCACAACAGGCATACCCGTCAACTCCCGCAACTGCATTATCACAGCCTCCTGCCAACCACCAGGCGTATTCAACCCGGTACCGACAGCTGTACCGCCAATAGCCAGTGGCAGCAGCTCCTGTTTTGCCTGCTGTAGCTGCTTCAAACTGAAATCCAGCTGTGCAACATAACCGCTGAACTCCTGGCCCAATGTCATCGGTGCTGCATCCATCAAATGGGTTCGCCCCACTTTCCACTGCGTCGAGAATTCGTGTTGTTTTTTGGCCAGGGCATGCCGAAGGTTTGTCAAATTTGGCAACAGATTTTTCTCCAAGGCGGAGAGGACAGCGATATGCATGGCAGTTGGAAAGACATCATTCGAGGACTGGGAGCGATTCACATGGTCATTTGGATGAACCGGCGTTTTCTCGCCGCGCGTATGGCCCGCCAGTTCATTGGCACGATTGGCAACCACCTCATTCATGTTCATATTGCTCTGAGTGCCACTGCCGCTTTGCCAGATGGACAACGGGAACTGCTCATCATGCCTGTGACTCAACACTTCGTCACAGGCCGCAACAATCAGAGAGGCCTGCTCGGACTGCAGTTCACCAAGTTCCAGATTGGCCAGGGCAGCAGCTTTTTTTATCAGAGCAAGTGCCTGAATAACACCATGGGGCATTGAATAGCCCAAGTTGGGAAAGTGTACTATTGCCCGTTGCGTTTGAGCCCCCCAAAGGGCTTCTTCTGGGATTTGAATCTCTCCCAGGGAATCACTCTCAGTTCTAGATGTCATGCCAATTTCTCCCTTTTCATTGACTAGAATGGACCAATTACAGAGGTACTGCGATGTTTTCAAATTAAGCATTCACAATCTGAGTAATAGCTCAGAGTAATAATGTGGACACGTATGATCTCCCATAGAGGTCATAACGTAACTTCATCATCAGTAGAATTGACCAGATCGTCAAAATTGATCGATTATTATGCAATTTGTTTATTTTCGACGATGACAGTTAAACAGGTATTGTTATTTTAAATTGAATTTTCACTCTTAACATGCTAAAAGTAATAATAATTTTTGATGTATCAATCAGGCGAATAGTCATACTGGGAGCCACCATGATTTTTACGACAGAAGACCTACGTTACTTGGTCATCAAAGAAACACTTCGTTATCTTAACGAATGGAGCGCCGCCAAAGAAAATCTTCTGGTTGGTACAGCCGCACAGGAATCCGGTCTCGGAGGATGGCACCAGGGAAAACGCGTTGGTCTCTATCGCATCACACCAGCAAGGCATCAGGCAGTTTGGGACAAATATTTGATCCATCACCCGCATATGGCCAGTGAAATCCGTGGACTGGCGGGCCAGCACAGTTTCCTGAAAGATCCCCATGCAGAATTGATTACGAATCTCAAGTATGCCACAGCCATTGCCTGGATGATTTATCGTCGCTCGGAGCAGGCACTACCTGAGGCCCATGATATCAAAGGACTGGGAGCATACTGGTTACGTCACTTCCGCCCGAAATATCCAGGCTCCCCTGATGATTTCGTGACTAGCTATGCATTATTAGTTGATGATAGACCGCAGGCTGCAGCCTGATTGATAAGCAATGGTCATAGACAGGAAAACTATTATTTCTTCTTGACGTGTTTCATTAACCGTCTCTTTTTGGCTAACTGCCGAGTCGTTAGTTGATTCTTTTTCCCCGCAAACGGGTTTTCTCCCGAACGAAACTCAATCTTAATCGGTGTGCCTTGCAGGTCGAGGGCCTTGCGAAACACTTTTTCCAAGTATCGAGCATAGTGACTCGGCACGTCCGCTGTCTGGTTACCATGTATGACGATCAATGGAGGATTCTGTCCACCAGCATGGGCATATCGGAGTTTGATGCGACGCCCTCTCACCAAGGGAGGCTGATGCTCAGTCACAGCATCCTGCAAAATCCGGGTTAGACGGTTAGTGCCCAACTTGTCAGTTGCCGAAGCGTACGCCTTCTCGATGGATTTGTAGAGATGCCCGACACCAGTCCCATGAAAAGCTGATATAAAATGAATATCCGCAAATTCGACAAACCTCAGACGGCGTTGTAATTCTGTTTTGATTCTGGCCTTGGCATCAGCATCCAGACCATCCCATTTATTTACCGCCACCACTAATGCTCTGCCCGACTCGATCACAGTGCCCATAAGATGCATATCCTGATCGACAAGCCCTTCATGGGCATCAATCAGCAACACCACCACATTGGCATCTTCAATCGCTTGCAGGGTCTTTACGATGGAGAATTTCTCCACCGTCTGAGAAACATTTTTACGGCGTCGGATACCCGCGGTATCAATTAGCGTATAGGATTTTCCATCCCGCTCGTAGTCGATATAAATGCTGTCCCGGGTGGTGCCAGGCAGATCAAAGACAATGACGCGATCCTCGCCGAGCAAGCGGTTTACCAGAGTGGATTTACCCACATTGGGACGACCGACAACGGCAATCTTGATACGCCGCTCTATATCGGCCTGAATCGGCTCCTCTAACTCGGGAAAGGGCTCCAGTACCGTCTCCATAAGGTGCCTGACACCGCGCCCATGGGTAGCTGTGGTGGGAAATACATCCGAAAACCCCAGTTCGTAGAATTCAGCAATGGCGACATCGGCATTCACCCCGTCAATCTTGTTCGCTACCAGATAGACCAGGCGGCCTTTTTCACGAAGATAGGTGGCTAAACGCCGGTCAACGGGAGTCAGACCATCACGGCTATCCACGATAAGCAACACAGCATCTGCTTCATCAACAGCCAGCATCGACTGTGCCGCCATCGCCGTGTCAATACCCTCTTCTTCTCCTGTTATGCCGCCGGTATCAATCAACATATACCTGCGGCCAAACATTTCCCCTTCACCATATTTACGGTCTCGGGTTAACCCCGGGTAATTGGCAACAAGGGCATCGCGGGTTTTCGTCAGACGGTTAAAAAGCGTAGATTTTCCTACATTGGGCCGTCCAACCAGAGCAATTACCGGAATCATTTATTTATACCCATTGATGGTTTCTTGGCTCGGTGAATGGCTATTGGCAACACCAGCATACAACTGGCCGGCAAGGACTGCCTATGCAGAGATCTCAAAGTATCAAACAGATCGGCTGTTCAATGGCGGTTTCAGTCAAACTGATAAGCGGTCAACCCGCCACCGTTATCTTGCACATAAAGTTTTTGTCCGTCAGCAATCATGGGAGCAGTAACCCCATCACTATCGACTTTGACCCGTGCAACAAATCGGCCATCAGTTTGTGATAGCAGATGAAGGTAACCCTCTGCATCAGCTACTGCCAGATAGGCTTCAATGGTAACCGGGCTGTTTAACTTGCGTAATCTCAGCTGATCATTACTCCAGAGTGTCTGTCCGCTATTACCTCTGATTGCACGGACCTCATCGTCTTTCTGCACTGAATACACCTGCCCAAGACCATAGGCCAGGTCATGAACTGAAGAAGAGTCCTGATACCAGATACCACGTCCTGTGGCCTTTGCAATAGCACCAATTCGCCCCTGATAAGAAGAGGCATAGATCACCTCATCCACCAGCACAGCACGTCCATCAATATCAATCAGTCTCTCAAGCTCGGTTCGGCCCTGAGGAATGGCCAGCCGATTCTCCCAAAGGAGAGAACCGGAGTCAGCTGCCAACGCCACGATTTTTCCATTTGCAAACCCAGCTATCAGCATACCGTCTGACAGAATCGGGGGGCTGGTGCCTCGCAGGGTTAAAATAGGGGAGTCAATTTCATACTGCCATCGCCTTTCACCATTGGAGGCCTGCAAACCCACCAGCTTTCCATCATGGCTTTGCACGACGACAACGGCGTTATTCACTGCCGGAGCGGCCAACACTTCACTCGTAACTCGGGCACTCCATCGTTGTTCGCCGGTTTCGGCTTCCAACGCAAATACATCACCATCTGTGCCCGCCACAACCAGCAGGTTACCGCCGAGGCCAACTCCACCAGCCAGTGGTGAATCAAGGCTTTTTTTCCAAATCTGCTTACCGGTGCCCGCATCAACTGCAACAACATTACCACCACTATCTGCGGCATAGATAACACCAGCAGCCAATACCGGACGAATCCCGCCGTTGATAGACCTGTACTCACCCAAGACGTTGGTCGACCACAGTTTGGCTATGTTTACTTCCTGTTCAAAAGCAACGAGTGCCGCCGGGCCGGTTTTTTCTGACGCATTGCCGCTACTGCCGAGATTTTTTAAGGGGCCACAACCTGAAACCAGTAATGAGGCAAGAAAAAGGCATAACAGGTTTCTCATTCACTGTTCTCCGAAGAAGTGTCCATCGAATCAACCTCGTTTGCTGAGGCCGGGGCCGCATGTGTCAGCTTCAGCTCGATGATGGAACGGCTTTGCTGATCATTTTGTGCAACGGATTGCAAAGCCTGCAGGTAAGCACTGTGAGCCGAATCCCGATCATTTTTCATCAGATAAAAATCGCCCCGTGCTTCGGCATAAGCGCTGGCCATCGTTTTCGCATCTTTGCTATTCAGCATTTCTATCGCGGTATCTATATTTCCCCGGGCAGCTTCGATGCGTGCCAATCGCAGCCCGATCACCAGTGACAGCCCCTCATCAGCTCCTTTGTCTGCCCAGTGTAGCTGCTCGGCAGCTGTTTCAAACTCACCATCCTCGACAGCCAGCCTGGCCAATAACATAGCGGCATAACGGGCATACTGTGTTCCTGAATAATCTTTTTTTAGCTGAACAGCCAGATCACTGATTTCATCTCTTTGACTATCATTGAGGCGCTTACCAGGGTCAACCAGCGCTGTGTCCATCATTTGCTGATAGGTAATGGAAGCAGCCTGCGCCGTTTTCTCACTATAACCTTTCCAGAATTCCCACCCGAAATAACCACCGGCAGCCAATACGACAACGACAATCGTGGAGAGACCATTTTCTTTAAACCAGCGCTTAAAACTTTCAAGCTGTTCCTCATCACTGAGATGTTCTGCCACAACTAGCTCCCGTTAATCAAAAAATACGCTTTAAAAACGCCACTGCACTATCAATGGCAATGCTTTCCTGCGGTCTGTCTTCACGCAGGAATTTAACCGTAACGCAATCGTTGACCACTTCATCCTCACCAAGGATCAGGGCCACCAGCGCGCTACTCTTGTCAGCTCTCTTCATTTGCGCCTTGAAACCACCACCGCCACAGTGGTTAAGTAGGCGCAATTGTGGGCACTGACTCCGCAGCTCCTCACCCAACTGAATGGCTTTACCCTGCACGTCACCCACTGCAACCAGATAGACGTCCAATTGCCGGGCGATACTATCCGGCACCACACCAGCCGCGTCAAGCAACAATACCAACCGCTCCAGCCCCATGGCAAAACCAACGGCAGGGGTGTGTTTGCCACCTAACTGTTCAACCAGACCATCATAGCGGCCACCGGCGCAGACGGCTCCCTGGGCCCCCAGCGCATCGGTGACCCACTCAAAGACAGTCTTACCGTAATAATCGAGTCCTCTGACCAGACGATTATTTATCTGATAGGGCACAGCGGCCTGATTGAGCAAGGCCTGCAATTGCTGAAAATGGACCAATGATTCGTCATCCAGGAAATCATCCAGAATGGGCGCACCATCTAGGACCGTTTGAACTGCCGGGTTTTTACTGTCAAGGATACGCATCGGATTGCTGTGCAGCCGCCGCTGACTGTCCTCATCGAGGCTGTCCTTGTGTCGCATCAGGTACGCGACCAGCGCATCGCGATAGCGCGCTCTTGATGCATTTGTGCCGAGAGAGTTGATCTGGAGGGTAACCTGCTGGTCAATGCCGAGCTGCTGCCAAAGTCGCCACGTCATAGCCAGCAATTCGGCATCGATATCGGGACCATCGAGGCCAAACACTTCGACACCTATCTGGTGAAACTGTCGCAAACGGCCTTTTTGTGGACGCTCATAACGGAACATCGGCCCCTGATACCAAAGCCGTTGGGTCTGATTGTAAAGTAGACCGTGCTGCTCACAGGCACGAACACAGCCCGCTGTGCCTTCAGGGCGCAGCGTAAGGCTTTCACCATTGCGATCATTAAAGGTATACATTTCCTTTTCGACAATGTCAGTCACCTCTCCTATCGAACGCTTGAACAGATCAGTCGATTCAATGATCGGAAAACGAATTTCCCGGTAACCATATCGTGCCAGTAAATCCGCAACTGAGCGTTCGAGGTATTGCCAAACAGGTGACTCTTCGGGGAGCAGATCATTCATACCCCGAATGGATTGCATTTTCTTCATCAGGATTTCGCTATCAGATTTTCTTGTTGTGTCGCTTTGAGGGCAGCTTTGTTGCGAATTAAGTTTTCAAGCTCATCCACCAAATTGTTCTGGGAAAGTTTCTGGCTTGGCTTGCCATCGATATAAACTAGGTTATTGGGCGTACCTCCAGTCAGGCCGAGGTCGACTTCCTTTGCTTCTCCAGGGCCATTGACGATACAGCCGATAACGGCCACATCTATCGGCGTCGTAATGTCTTCAAGACGTAACTCCAATTCATTCATGGTTTTGATGACGTCAAAATTTTGTCGGGAACAGCTGGGGCAGGCTATAAAGTTAACCCCTTTGCTACGCAATCTGAGACTTTTCAGCATGTCCCAGCCGACTTTAACCTCCTCCACGGGGTCGGCAGCCAGCGACACGCGAATGGTATCCCCGATACCATCCATCAAAAGCAAACCGAGGCCGATAGAGGATTTAACCGTACCACCACGCAGACCGCCCGCTTCAGTGATTCCCAAATGCAGGGGATTATCAATCAGGGTGGCAATTTTTCGATAGGCAGCCACAGCCATGAAAATATCTGAGGCTTTCAGGCTCAGCTTGAAGTTATGAAAGTTAAGCTTGTCGAGAATCTCAACATGCCTCATCGCGGACTCAACCAGTGCATCCGGCGTCGGCTCACCGTATTTTTTTTGCAGATCTTTTTCCAGCGAGCCAGCATTGACACCAATCCGGATCGGAATATTCAGGTCCCGCGCTTTATCGACGACAGCCTGAACACGTTTTTCACGTCCTATGTTGCCCGGATTTATGCGTAGGCAGTCCACCCCGAGGTCTGCCACTCTGAGGGCTATACGATAATCGAAGTGAATATCGGCCACCAAAGGTACCGCAACCTGTTTACGGATAGCCCCGAACGCCTCTGCTGCCTCCATAGAGGGCACGGATACCCTGACAATGTCAGCACCTGCGGCAATCAACCGATTGATCTGTGAGACCGTGGCCGCCACGTCAGTAGTTTCTGTATTGGTCATGCTTTGAATGGTTATAGGCGCATCACCACCCACAGGCACATTGCCCACCATAATCTGACGTGATTTTCTTCTTACAATGGGTGACAGGGATTGCATAACCTTTCAATTTTCCAGATCAGAGTCAAGACCGACGTTAACAAAAGCCGTATTATCTGCAGCGATATTGGATACCGGCACCACTTTACCGCCGTAATGAATTTCCACACCCTGCGCATAACCCAAGTTCACTTTAAAAGGTGCATCACCGGTTACCTCTAGTCGTGTTCCCGATGGCTGGAGGTCAGCAAGCAAAAGATCACCAGCGGCATCGAACACCTCTATCCAGCTCTGCTGGGTGACGTTGATCGTCATCGTCTGCGGATTATCCTGTTTATCTATCGCATCGGATGATCCCTTGACCTCCTGATCCATCATTGAGGCCATTGCCGGTTTCATACTAAGAACAGTGGATTTGGCTGAACTGAGCAACGGTTTGCCACTGTCCAAAAAAGGTAATTTAACTTTATCAGCCACTTGAATGACCAGCAGTAATGCAATCAAAATCAAAATGGTCACCACCACCATAGGAAGAACATTTTTTAAGAAACGTCCGATTCTATTTGGTGCGGGCGGGAATTTTATGGCGGGTTCTCGCTGATGAATACCCTGCTCACTCATCGACTGCTCGAGGTTTAGAAGCAACTCCTGATCAGGGAGACCCAATAAGGCACAGTAGCTTTTGACGTAACCTTTGACGAAAAGAGGCGATGGCAAACGGTCAAAATCATCATTTTCCAGCGCATTCAAGGTCGCCCTCGTTATACCGATTCCCCCAATGACGTCCTCGATACTTAGCCCGCGCTCCCTTCTGGTCCGACGCAGGACTTCCCCGGGCGAAGTTTTTTCCGGCACAGGTTGCTGCAATGGTTCTTCGCTAAGGTTTTTGCTCATTATTCAACCAGTTTTTGTATTCCTGATTCTCCCGCGAATCAGGAAAAAGGTTCCTCAACGCCAGCCCCTGACTAGCCTCTGCATCACTATTGCCCAGTTTATCCGCAAGCCTGACTCCCAGCCAAAGACCCCGGGGCGTCGGGCTGTTTCTGGTACTGTTGTATTGGTTTAACCGTTGCTGTGCCAGTTGATAGTCACCCCGCCTGAAAGCCAGATCAGCCAACTCGATATGTGCCAGAGACATTCGTGAATCCAGATCCAACGCTTTCTCAAAAGCAGATTCAGCCTCTGACAGCTTGTTTAGCTGTAGCGCCGTCACACCAACCTTGAGAAAAAGTTCAGCTCGCCTGGGGTAGCCGAGGTCCTCGGAGCCTTTCAGAAACTGATCATAGGCATCTTCGAAGCGATCCATGTTCAACAGGAACATACCGTAGTTATTGCGCCCTCGGGTAAATTTCGGGTCGTAGCTCAGTGCCTTCCGAAAATGACTCTCTGCTTCTTCAAACTCTTTTTCCTGTTGATATAACAATGCCCAGGCGTCGTGCACAGCAGGAGAACTACTGTCTACCTCCATCGCTTTGTTGAGATGGAAACGGGTGCGCTCATGATCACCCCTCGTCAAATACCCCATCGCGAGATCAAGACGATTTTCCAGTACCTTCTGCTTATCAACACCGGTACTACTCTTTGTCGTCGCACAACCGACGGAAAGCAACACAACCAGCAGCCCGACAACAAAAAATACCGAGGACAATTTCAGCTTCATACGCATGCCGCCTGTGGCCCACTCGACGTTATAATCAACCCACAAACCTCACGGGCACTACTTGCTGTTCCTGTTGATAGCGTTGACTGCGACGGGTCCTGTCGTTCACCGTACCGGCGAGCTGGCCACAGGCTGCTGCAATGTCGTCTCCACGAGTCGTTCGGACAGTCACGGTATATCCCTCCTGATGAAGGATATCCCTGAAACGATTCAGCGCGGTGTTGGTAACTCGCCTGTAGGACGAACCGGTAAACGGGTTAAACGGAATCAGGTTGATTTTGCAGGGAATGTCTTTCAGCAATATGGCCAACTCCCGCGCATGCTCATCGCGATCATTTATCCGGTCCATCATCGTATATTCAATAGTAATCTTGCGGCGCACGTCAGGCATCTTGTCAAGGTAGCGACGGGCGGAGTCAAGCAACATGGCAATCGGGTATTTTTTATTGATCGGCACTAACTGGTCGCGCAACGCATCGTTGGGTGCGTGAAGAGAAATAGCCAGCGAGACATCCGAAACATCGCCGAGCCGATCCAGTGCCGGAACGACACCGGATGTGCTCAAGGTCACCCGGCGCTTTGACAGTCCATAGGCATTGTCATGAAGCATCAGACCCATGGCGTCGACCACGTTCTCAAAGTTGAGTAGCGGCTCGCCCATACCCATCATGACAACATTACTCACCACCCGGTCTTTTCCGGCACCCAGGGAATCAAAAGATTTGGCAGCTATCCAGACCTGCCCAATAATTTCTGCGGCAGTCAGGTCTCGGTTAAATCCCTGTTTCCCGGTTGCACAAAAGCTACAGTCCAGCGAACAGCCCACCTGAGATGAGACACAGAGCGTACCTCGATCCTTTTCCGGAATGAACACTGTTTCAATACAGCTGCCACCAGCAACGCGAATCAGCCATTTTCGAGTGCCGTCTGTAGAATCCTGCTGGGAAACCACCTCCGGAGCACGAATTTCGGCAACCTGTTTGAGTCTCTCGCGCAGGGGCTTCGACAGATTGGTCATCTGATCAAAGTCATCCACACCCAGCTGGTGTATCCACTTCAATATTTGCGAAGCACGGAAGGGTTTTTCTGCCAGCGTATTAACAAAAAAGTCTGATAGTTTTTCAGCAGAAAGCCCCAGCAGGTTGGTTTTCAACCCCTGGGGCTCAACAGCGGTATTGACGTCGGCAAGAATTGGGCTCATGGCTTATTCTGCACGGTGATACCGGAAATGACAGAAACTAGCGTGGGCAAATTTCACCATCATTAAAGAAATAGGATATTTCACGGGCAGCTGAGGCCGGTGAATCTGAGCCGTGCACAGCATTGGCGTCGATCGACTCGGCAAAGTCTGCACGAATAGTGCCCGCTGCCGCTTCTTTCGGATTCGTTGCGCCCATAAGGTCGCGGTTAACCATCACAGCATTTTCGCCCTCAAGCACCTGGATCATGACAGGGCCAGAGGTCATAAAGCCCACCAAATCGGCATAAAACGGGCGCTCTTTGTGCTCCGCATAAAAGCCACCGGCTTTTTCTTCGGAGAGGTGCATCATTTTTGCTGCAACGACTTTCAGGCCAGCCTTCTCAAACCGAGAATAGATTTGACCAATAACATTTTTGCTCACTGCATCTGGCTTGATGATGGAAAGGGTACGTTCTATAGCCATTTAGGGTCTCCAAAAGATGGCGGCAGGTAAAGAAGCGAAAGAAAGTCGCAAAGTACGACTGGACACGTCTGCTTAAAAAGGCGCTATTTTACGCTTTGGTACAAAGGGTTACAAGAAAGAGCCAAAGTAAATTCCGATTCTTCTGGAAAGTCAGGCAGCCAGCAGTTTAGTAAAACGATCACAGGAAATAGGCATACTAAAGTGGGCACCCTGATAGGAATGGCAACCCAGCTCCCGAAGTATCTCAAGGGCTTCCGGTGTCTCAACACCTTCCGCGGTAACTTTCAAACCATACTGCTTTGACACAGCCATGATCGCTTCCACGATACCCCGGCTCTCGGGATCGCGATGAATATTCCGGATAAACTCACGATCGATCTTCAGTTGATCAAACGGCAGACGCTTCAGATAAATCATGGAGGAGTAGCCAATGCCGAAGTCATCAATTGAAAACATGGAGCCCAGCGACTTGATTGCCTCCATCTTGCGAATGGCCTCATCCACATCTTCAATGACCAAATTTTCAGTCACTTCGAAATTGAGGAAGCTCGGGTCTATGTTGTAGCTGCTCATGCTGTGCTGGACGATATCCAACAACTGGGGATCGCGAAACTGGCGTGGGCTGATATTGATGCCAAGCCGCATGTGGTCTTGCCAGATACCCTGATCAATAAAATTCCTGATGTACTCACAAGAGGTGCGAATGACCCACCGACCTACATCTACGATCAGACCAGAAGATTCAAGTACCGGAATAAACTCTGAAGGCATGTTGGTTATTTTATCTGAATTCATCCAACGCAATAGCGCCTCACCACCCAGTAACTGTCCTGTCTCAACAGAAATTTGCGGCTGAATATAGAGCACAAACTCGTGGTTATCCATTGCCTTGCGCAATCGGGTATTCATGCCAATCTGTCGTTGCGCTTTCTCCGAGATGCAAGGATCAAAAAAAGCGATGCTGTTGCGGCCCTTGCGCTTCGCCTCGTACATGGCCGTATCGGCAAACTGGAGTACGCGCTCGGCACTGATGCCACTGTCCGAAATAAGTGCAATACCGACACTTGCAGTCAGTATGACTTCATGGCCATCGAGAAACAGAGGGCTCGCAACCATTTCACCCAGCTTTTCGGCCAACGACTGCGCACTCCAGGCGGCTTTTGACAAGTCATCAGCCAGGTGGGGAATAAAAAGCACGAACTCGTCACCACTCATACGGGCGAGCACGTTACCCCCCGTGACCAGGCGAGACAGCGCCTGACCAATCTTCTTGATTACCTGATCCCCCACAGCATTGCCCCAGGAATCATTAATATCCTTGAAGTGATCAAGATCGACAATCATCAGGGCACCGCATACCGGCTGGTCGCGATGGTGATCCAGATACCGGCTGATGGACTGAATCAGCAATTGCCGATTGGGCAAACCGGTAAGACTGTCATAATAGTGATCCTTGGCAGACGCCTCCCAGGGCTTGACGCCCGGGTTGCTGTCGTCCCCGTCATCAATAATGACACCGACGCCGTCATAAATATCGCTGGCTGGCAATATCACATCGGGGGAGCTAACCTCGACATCTTCGACTGATTCGGCACTGGCGACAGACAATCCCGGCTCACTGGCAGAAGGTGAAGCAACGTCGCCAGCCAGCTCTTGAGTGTGCAGCATGACCACCAGCTCTCTATTGTCGTCACCCACATAAACAATACTGACAGCCACAGTTTCGGTACGACCAGGACACGACCAGTCCAGCTTTTCAGTACGGTCCCGCAAGGCTTTTTTCAGTTGTAACTTGAGATCGACAAGCGCGGTGGATTCGTCACCAGTGATGCTATCCACTGAAGCGCCCACCAGCTGCTTGAGGTCGCAGCCCAGCAAGGCAAGTGCATGTTTGTTGGCATCGATACAGACGCCGTAAGCAAAGAAAAGGGTGCCGTAGGGAACTGATTCAACCAGTACTTTATAAAGCTCTTCTTTTGAGCTCATTAACACCCCTTGGTAGCATATTGAAGCTGTGGTTCATTCTAATCGAGTTCTTCAATCCATGCCATCTGGATGGCTTCAAGGATTTTTTCACCACAGTGGGCCGGATCATCATCGAACTCATTCAGCGCCAGCACCCAATCTCGCAGATCGACAAAATTCACAGTACGGGGATCCAGATCGGGCCGGGCTTCCTATAACTCAATCGCAATATCGATTACATCTGTCCACTTTAACGACACCATTTGCAAGCGCATGACATCACCACAAGCCGGAGCACCGACCATGCCGGTCCCGACATTACTGGATTTGTCGTCCAGCTTGCCGACATTGCGAGGATTTTCGTAATGCTCCAGAACTTTTTCGCTGTATGCCAGGATTCAACTTCTCAACATTAATGTGCAGCCCATTCGACCTCACTGAGATCGACACCGTCTTTAAACATGTCCCAAAGCGGGGATAACTCACGCAATTTGGTAACCGCCTCACGCACTTTGACAATCGCATAATCAATTTCTTCAGCGGTAGTAAAGCGGCCAATGGAAAAGCGAATAGAGCTGTGCGCCAATTCATCGTCAAGCCCCAACGCCCGCAACACATAGGAGGGCTCCAGGCTCGCTGAGGTACAGGCAGATCCGGAAGAAACGGCCAGGTCTTTCAACGCCATTATCAACGACTCCCCTTCGACAAAGGCAAAACTAACATTTAAATTGCCAGCAATGCGCTGCTGCATGGAGCCATTGAGATGCACCTCGTCCAGGTCACGAATGCCATCCCAAAGACGATTGCGTAACGCCAGTACCCGTTTATTTTCATCGGCCATTTCTTCCCTGGCTATCCGAAAAGCTTCGCCCATACCGACAATCTGATGGGTAGGGAGCGTACCGGAGCGCATGCCCCGCTCATGACCACCGCCGTGGGTTTGAGCCTCAATGCGCACACGCGGTTTCCGACGGACATAAAGGGCACCGATCCCCTTTGGACCGTAGGTTTTATGGGCGGAAAACGCCATCAAGTCCACTTTCATTGCCTGCAGATCAATCGGCTGTTTGCCGGTACTCTGGGCGGCATCTACATGAAAAAATACCTTCCGGTCACGACAGATCTCACCGATAGCGGCAATATCGTTAATCGTGCCAATCTCATTATTGACATGCATTAGCGAAACCAGCGTTGTATCTTCACGAATGGCATCGGCGACGACCTGTGGCTGAATAATGCCGTCAGCATCAGGGTCGAGATAAGTCACCTCGAAGCCCTCACGCTCCAACTGCCGGCAGGTATCCAAAACAGCCTTGTGCTCGATTTTTGAAGTAATAATATGCTTGCCCTTCTTCTGATTGAAGTGGGCACAACCTTTAATCGCCAGGTTATCGGCCTCGGTGGCACCAGAAGTCCAGATAATCTCCCTTGGGTCTGCATTAACAAGCTCTGCCACTTGGCTCCTGGCCGCTTCGACCGCCGCCTCTGCCTGCCAGCCAAAGGCGTGCGAACGCGAGGCCGGGTTGCCAAAGATACCGTCATTGGTAAGGCACTCTGACATTTTGGCAGCCACCCGTGGATCAACCGGCGTGGTAGCAGAATAATCGAGATATATAGGCAGTTTCATGCAAAGACTCCTAGACTTTTGCGCAGCCTGAATTGGCATCAGCTTGATCGCTCTGGCGCAACATGACGACTTGCACATCCTGTTGATGGACCAGACTATCCAAGGAAATACCGCTGAGGAAACGATGAATTTGACGACTCAAATCGTCCCAGAGGTGATGGGTCAAACATATATCACCGTTGTGGCAATTACCCTTGCCACTACAACTGGTCGCATCAATCGACTCATTCACAGCATCAATAATTTCGGCAACACTGATAGCATCACTGCTTCGAGCCAGACAATAGCCACCACCGGGGCCACGAACACTACTCACCAGATTGTTCTGGCGCAATTTGGCAAACAATTGCTCCAGATAGGAAAGCGAGATTTCCTGCCGATGGGAAATGTCCGCCAGGCTAATTGGCCCGCTTTCGTTATTTAACGCCAAATCCAGCATGGCTGTGACCGCGTATCGACCACGAGTTGTCAGCCGCATAATGTTTTTCCTGCAATGACGAATTAAAAACCCAAGTGCGGCTATTATGTAAAAACCAAGTATTTCAGTCAATTAAATAACATACTAATTTAGTAGGTTACTTCATCGCAGACTGGAACATCATGAATCGGTTTTTTTCTGCAAGGCAGACTGCATGCGATGCACCGCATTCTGAATGGAAGTAAGTACACCTCGGAGAATCGACAATTCCATTTCATCCAATCGGATTCGGCCATACAAACGGCGCAAACGGGTCATGGTTTGACGGGGGTTTTCACGGTCATGGAAGCCGAGATCAACCAACGCCTGCTCCAAATGCTGAAAATACAACTCGAGAGCTTCTGCCTTGGCAGGGGGCATATCCCAGTCGGGCAATGGAGGCGATTCACTCTGGGCTGCGGACAATGACGCCATACGTACTTCGTAGCACAGCACCTGAACGGCCGCAGCCAGGTTCAACGAACTGTATTCCGGGTTGGAGGGAATGTGCACATGATAGTTACACTTTTGCAGCTCCTCATTGGTGAGCCCTCGGTCCTCCCGGCCAAAAACGATTGCCACGTCGTGGTGTGCCGCCTCAAACCAGACGCGTTCGCCACACTCACGGGGGTTCAATAACGGCCAGGGAATACGACGCTCTCGGGCGCTGGTGCCCACCACCAAGCCACAACCGACTATAGCCTCATCAAGATTGTCGACCACAATCGCGTTATCCAGCACATCGACGGCATTCGCCGCCCGCCAGACTGCCCGGTCAGCAGGGAAGTCTCTGGGCGCGACCAGATATAGCCTCGACAATCCCATATTTTTAATGGCGCGGGCAGCTCCGCCGATATTGCCGGGATGAGTGCTATTAACCAGCACAATACGCACGCTATCAAAATGGCTCATAGGGGTTCCAGCAGGCGACATCGAAAAAATTTCCAGGCTGTTCAACAATATATTACCCGGCAACTGTTTGCCGGAGGCGCGAATTCTAGCAGCATGAGGACACGAATTCACCGCTTTTACCCTCCCCGCCCCTATCCCTCTCTGGTACAATGCCGCGCTTTACCCAGACTGGAATCTTTTACGATGGAACCTATGGTCAATATCGCCCTCCGCGCTGCACGTAAGGCCGGTGAAATGATCGCCCGTGCCACGGAACGAGTGGATCTGATCAGGATTGACGAGAAGGGCCGCAACGATTTCGTCACCGAAATTGACCATGCTGCAGAAAAGGAAATCATCTACCATCTTCGCAAGGCATTTCCGGATCATACCATCCTTGGAGAAGAGTCAGGACTGCTTGAAGGCAACGACAATGACTACCAGTGGATTATTGATCCACTGGATGGCACAACCAATTTCATTCACGGCATTCCACATTTTGCGGTATCCATTGGCTGCCGACACAAAGGTCGCCTTGAACACGGTGTCGTTTTCGATCCGATGCGCCTCGAGGAATTTACTGCCAGCCGTGGCCACGGCGCATTTCTGAACGGCAAACGTCTGCGGGTGTCGGGTCGGGTTGGACTGGCTGGCGCAGTAGTTGCTACAGGTATACCCTTCAACCAGCCATCAATCGCGTTTATGGAGCCCTATCTGGCCTGCCTGTCCGATCTGGCCAAAGAGTCGTCGGGTATCAGGCGCCTAGGGGTTGCCTCACTCGACCTGGCCTATCTGGCTGCTGGCCGTTTCGATGCTTTCTGGGAAATGAACCTGAAGCCTTGGGATATTGCAGCCGGTGTATTGCTGGTAAAAGAAGCGGGCGGGTTGGTCAGCGATTTCAGGGGTGGCAACGGATTCATGGAGAGCGGAAATATTGTCTGCGCATCACCGAAACTGTTTAAGCCAACCCTGCAATTGGTACAGAAACATCTTGGATTTCTGGAGAAAACAACAACCACCTGACAACTGACTGCAATCCAGATACAGGCGGTGAGACACACGGGGCAACTTCACTTTTCCTCGAACAACATAGCGCTATCGATACCCTGTTTTTTGAGGATTTCCCGTAACCTGCGCAAAGACTCGACCTGAATCTGACGAACCCTTTCTCGGGTTAACCCCACCTCAACACCCACTTCTTCAAGAGTTGCAGAATCGTAACCGAAAAGACCAAAGCGACGTGCAATAACTTCCTGCTGCTTGTCGGTAAGCTGGGACAGCCACAGGGTCAGGGCATGATGTATGTCGTCATCTTCAACTAGCTCTTCGGGATCATTGGGATGTTCATCCCTCAGTGTATCGATCAACATCCTGCCGTCGTCACCGCCCATCGGAACGTCGGTAGAGCTGGTCTTTTCATTGAGCCTGAGTATGCGCGATACCACATCGACACTTTTATCCAGTGAGCGGGCAACCTCCTCCGCCGTTGGATCATGATCCAGCTCCTGTGCAAGTTTACGGGATGCCTTGAGGTACACATTGAGCTCTTTTACAATATGTATAGGCAAACGAATCGTACGGGTCTGATTCATTAACCCGCGCTCAATGGCTTGACGAATCCACCATGTGGCATAGGTAGAGAAACGGAAACCCAGCTCGGGATCAAATTTTTCAACCGCACGCATTAACCCGAGATTGCCCTCTTCGATCAGATCCAGTAACGATAGGCCCCGGTTGATATAGCGGCGGGCAATCTTCACCACTAGGCGCAGGTTGCTTTCAATCATTTTTTTACGGGCAGCGTCGTCACCGTTCCTGAGCGCCCGAGAATAAAAAACCTCCTCTTCAGCCGAGAGAAGGGGCGCATAGCCAATTTCTTTTAGATAAAGACTAGCCGCATCCAACACTTCTTTATTCTGACTGTGAACAGGAATCGCTTCGGACTCGATCGCTTCTTGATCGGCGTCTTCAGGATCGAGAAAATCATTATCGTTATCGTCTGACACAATCTGGCGTCCTTATTCAGCAAAAATTTCTTAACTTCAAATAAGCACAGCAATCAACATTTCCACTTGAATCATTTCAACGAAGAACACTACACAGCTAGATTAACGCGTTGTCTCTCATTAGGCTATGCTCCTCTCATCCGGACAAACGGGCAAATGCCCCCAATAAATATTCAGCGCACATCAGCGCTTGTTGAATCATCACTTTCGTGGAAGAAAGTTCAGTGGGTTTACCGGTTTCCCTTTTTGGCGAATCTCAAAATAAAGTCTTTTACTATTCGCGGGATCGCCACCCACTTCAGCGATTTTTTCACCCCCTTTAACCACTTGCCCCTCTTTCACAAAAATTCGTCGGGAATGGGCATAAGCACTGAGGAATTCCTCACTGTGCTTGACGATAATGAGCTCCCCATAACCACGCAGACCACTGCCTGAATAAACCACCACCCCAGGTGCCGCAGCCACTACTGCCTGGCCAGAATGACTCTCTATATCAACTCCCTTGAACAACTCTGAACTATTAAAGTATCGGACCACACGTCCTTGCGTAGGCCACTGCCAGCGCCAGACCGAAGGTAACGATTCAGGGAGTTTAGGGGCTGGTTTAGCCACTTTAACCGGCGGAGAATCTTTTTTTTCTGTCGAGGGGGGGGGAGTCGCTGTCTTCGGTTGTTTTTTTACCGGAGGGGGAGCGCTGACGAGCGGTGGAAGGCGATTGGTGTCCAACGTAAGTCGCTGACCACGGTAAATGGTATAGGGTGGCGACAAGCCATTGGCGCGAGCAAGTTTTTCCAGATCTTTTTCGTAGCGCCAGGCAATAGCAAAAAGCGTTTCGTCACTTGATACCACATGAAAGTTGATTTTCTGGCTGGGCGGCGGTGGACGCTGGTCCACAGGTGCCGGCGGTGGGGCATGGCAAGACGATGCCAGGACAAATCCAACACAGAGAAGAAGAAAACGCAGTCTGACACCTCGGCAAGACGGATAGATCAAACGCTCACTCCCCCCTCTAATGTCACACCTCTCGATTCAGAGTTTTTTGCGCTGCTGGCCACCAAGATATTCCAGGCCCAGAACCAAAAGCAAGCCCGCGAACATACAGAGTGTTGCCATCAATGTCTTAGGATCCAAACCTGTCACACGGGCAAATTCTGCCGGCAATAACAATCGGGACGATAATATGGTTTCACGGCCACGGCTATCAATGATCACCTCCAGTGTCTCCCGCCAGGGCCAGACAATATACAGCGAGCCAAGAAGAAATCCGGTCAACAGGGCAATGGTGCACGAATGATAATGGCGCAGAAGCCAGGACAGAAAGCGAGAAAAAACCATCAGGCCCGTCACGCACCCCAGCATAAAAATCAATATAATCTGCCATTGAAAACCGCTGATCGCGTCAATCATGACAGGATACATACCCAACAGCAGCAGGATGAAGCTACCGGAAACACCAGGCAGGATCATCGCACAGATGGCAACAGTCCCCGCCATAAAGACCATCAGCCAGTCGGTCGACCCCTGGATCGGGGGCGCCAGTGAAACGCCAAGGGCCATCAGGGTCCCCAGCCATAAAAACGTCCATTCCTGCCACCGCAGACGGGGCAACTGACGAAATATGTAAACGATGGACGCGACAATCAGACCAAAGAAAAAGGACCATACCAGAATTGGCTGACTCGCCAGAAGATGGCTAACCAGCGAAGCAAAAGACGCAATGCTAAGTAAAATACCACTGAACAGTGCCAGCAGGAAATTGCCATTAATAGCCCGCCAAAATGCGGCGGGGCCCTCATTTTTCAGCAATTTCAGTGAGTGGAGATTAATCGAGCGGATTGAGTCCAGTAAGTCCTCATAAATACCACTGATGAAGGCGATCGTTCCGCCGGAAACCCCAGGCACGACATCTGCGGCTCCCATCGCCATACCTTTCAGGAAAAGCAACAGCCAGTGTTTAAATAAAAACATCAAAAAGCCCGGAAAGGTTAACGGCTAAGGCCACTGAGCAAGGGCACAAACCGCACCTGCTCAACTACTCGCTCTTCAAAATTTGCGCTATCCCCTTGCCGAGTAATAACCCTTAATTCCTGAACCTCCCCTGAGCCGACGGGAATCACAAGAATACCGTCGGGGGCCAACTGATGCAGCAACTCATCGGGCACCATGTTTGGGGCAGCCGCACTGAGAATGCCATCATACGGCGCATTTTCCGACCAGCCAAAGCCACCGTCACTGTGAGATAAACGCACATTTCTTAGGCCAAGCAGGCGCAACCGCGCCCGCGCTTTATCAATCAGCGGTTTAATGCGCTCAACACCGTAAACCTGATCGACCAGCTGGGCAAGAATCGCTGTCTGGTACCCGGAGCCAGTGCCAATCTCAAGCACCTTACGACGCGGTCCCAAAGATAAGAGCAATTCTGTCATCAGCGCAACAATGTAGGGCTGGGAAAGGGTTTGCCCATAGCCTATCGGAAGTGCCGTATCTTCATAGGCACGATGAGACAGAGCCTCGTCGAGAAATAAATGGCGGGGAGTTACACGCATCACATCCAGGACTCGCTGGTTGGATATACCCTGCTCTTTGAGTCGCTGGATAAGGCGTTCGCGGGTCCGCTGAGAGGTCATACCAATACCACCTAGCTCAATCGAATTCACCCTTTCACCCCTGATAAAAATAAAATCGAACTATACCACAGCGCTCAAATGGCGCCATCGCCGCAAATCGGTCGAAGCGACACCAGCTCCCGCAATACCGAAGTGGCAAAACAACCCGAGGGCAGGTCAAATGACAGCTCCAGGTCAGTGTGGTCACCACAGTTTAGCCATCGGTGTTGCATATTGGCAGGCATCAACAGCAGGGATCTTCTCTCTTGCTGCAATCCGCTGTATTCCAGTGAGTTGGTCCAATCACCCCAAGGGGAGAGAACCTGATCTTCGAGCAACTGAACCGATTGGGGAGCCGCACTCCGTCCGCGCCCCCAAAGCGGTCCTTCAGGGGCAACTTCCCCGGGCATTGCCAACTTCCAGTGCCCAAGCCTCACCCTTTCAGCCAACACCAGGTTAAACAGGTAGGCACGGGCCGCCGACAGATAGATTCCATCGATGGGAGACCGTTGCCTTCTGCGTCCACTGTGCTGCTTTCTGTTTGCAGGGGTATCGCCCCACACCGACAGCAATCGATTGGCCTCGACAAGATTGCCAGCGGCCCAACCAAAACGCTGTTCGCCAAAATAATTCGGGACACCATTCACGACTTGCTGCAGGGAATGCTCCAGCGCAGAAACGTCACCTTCAATCTGTCGCAACCGAATAACAAACTGATTACCCGCATGCTGCCCCCGCCGCAACTTTTTATGGTGACGCTGCTGCTCAAGCACCTGACAACCCTCCAGTATAGGGGGTCGCTCTGGCATTTCCGGTAATTTGCCGGGTAGATGCACACTGAACCACTGCCGGGTCACAGCGTGCCGGTCTTTCATACCACAGTGGCTCACAGCCATGTCATCAACACTAAAATGCTTCGCCAGCAACCCGGCTACCCAGCGTGTGTTTTGACCCCGTTTTTCCACATAGAGGCAGAGATGCTCACCCTCTCCCGACAACTCAAAACCCAGTTGCTCCGTCACTTGAAAATCTTCGGGCACACTGCGAAACAGCGCGCTGACCGAGGGCGAAGCAATAGCATAAGGAAAGTCGAGGGAAAACTGTCGGCTGTTCATATTGTCTCGAGGCACGGTTTGGATGGCGGCAAGTTTACAGCCCACTCCCGGCAACACAAAGATAAATGGCAGCTGTTCACACGTGCCTGGAGATAGCGTGCATAAACTGATTTGCACTGATACGGGAAATCGCTTTACCTGCACCAATATTGTTAGCAGCGATCTCTCGGAAATGCTAAAGCAACTGGTGATGAATGAAGGCTCGGTGATGTGCCAGAACACTGGTCGCCAGGCCAGTCATTTCTTCCTATCACCTTGCACTCTATCAATTCTGGACAGTTGAGCTGACGATACTGTCAAGCAGGACCACTGCCTGGCAGCCAATCCCCTCGCCACGCCCCTCAAAACCGAGTTGTTCCGTGGTAGTGGCTTTGATATTTAACTGACTGCGATCACAATCAAGATCCTGGGCGAGATTGGCCAGCATCGCGTCAAGATGCGGCGACATTTTTGGGGCCTGGGCAACAAGGGTAATATCGGCATTGATCATGCGGTAGCCTTTTTCTGCCACCAGCAATTTGACCTGTCGCAGTAATCCGCGACTGTCCACATTGCTATAGTGGGGGTCAGAGTCGGGGAAGTGGTGCCCGATATCACCGAGCGCCGAGGCACCCAGAAGGGCATCACACAATGCGTGAATCAGCACATCACCATCTGAATGCGCAATCAGTCCATGGCCAAAGGGGATGGTCACGCCACCTATAATAATATGATCGCCCACGCCAAAGGCGTGAACATCGTAACCCTGACCTATTCTCATATCATGGCAACTCCAATCCCCCGGACTGTTTCGAGGATTCGTTCTGAAATTTAATAATGGCCTCGGCTATGGCCAGATCTTCGCGCCGGGTAATCTTGATATTGTCGCTACTACCCTCGACGGCGAGAGGACAATGGCCGAGTTTCTCAACTGCAGATGCCTCATCAGTCGGCTGCCATTGCTGTCGATAGGCCGAGTTTAAACTCCAGCTGAGCAAACCATAACGAAACATTTGCGGCGTCTGAGCGAGCCACAAATCAGCGCGGCTGACAGTCGCACTTATACCCGCCTGCTGATCAACCTGTTTTACCGTATCACTGACCGGTACCGCCAATATGCCACCAACAGTGTGCGTTTCCAGAGCGGCCATCAACTTGTTGATATCCGTGACGCGGACACAGGGCCTTGCCACATCGTGCACCAGCACCCAGTCATCCACGTGTGCCTCGCGCTGAAGGCAGTCCAGTGCCAGCCTGACGGAATCCGAGCGCTCTTTTCCACCATGCACAGTGCGGATACGGGGGTGCGAAAAGACAGACAATCGCCTCCACTGACTATCGGCCGGATGAATGGCTACAACGACAATTGATTGATCAATCTGCAGTAGGCGTTCAAGGGTATGTTCGATCACCGTTCGACCCGCCAGCAACTGGTACTGTTTTGGGAGTATCTCGCCAAAGCGTCTACCCTGCCCTGCGGCTGGCACCACAATCCAATTAGTGGCCATTTTACTGCCCCGACGGCAAGAACATAGGCTGACGACAAAACCATTGGGAAGAAAAAAGGTGATAAATCACTGATCTTCCTTTTCAACGACCATATAAAACGTCTCACCTTCTTTAATCATGCCAAGATCTTTTCTGGCTCGCTCTTCAATACTGTCCAAACCGTCTTTCAGGTTGGCAACCTCATTTTCCAGAATACTGTTTCTCAGTTGCAATCCCTGATTTTCCTGACGCTGTTGTTCAACTTGACGCTGCAGCATTAACTTTTTAGAGAAACCGCCCTCACCCAACCACAATTGATATTGGAGAATGGCAAGAAGACCTGTGAGAACAATTAGGAGCCAGCGCATGACGGGATTCTACAGAACAAAATAAACGGCGTCAGCGGAAAGCTGCTCGCTCTCCAATGACGACTGGCCAACCAATTCACTCAATCAGTTGCAAGGAAATATCGACATCATCAGATGTACAACCCGTCTATTACGGACGGTCCGATTTTATTTTCGTGGTACAAATGACTTAATACTGAGCATGTAGGGAGTGCACTGATAAGCTGAGACCGAGGATTAAAGATATAAAAAAGGGATAGCCACAAGGCTACCCCTTTTCATTCACTGTCGACCGAGTCAGACTTTGAATTCGGCGCGGCCATGATAAGGAGCCAGACTGCCCAGTTCAGCCTCTATACGCAACAAACGATTATACTTGGCCACCCGATCTGAACGGCACAAGGAGCCGGTTTTGATCTGACCAGCTGCCGTGGCCACCGCCAGATCGGCAATAGTTGTATCCTCGGTTTCACCTGACCGATGAGAAATGACGGCAGAATATCCGGCATTCTTAGCCATTTTGATGGCGTCAAGTGTTTCGGTGAGCGACCCGATTTGATTGAATTTAATCAAAATGGAATTTGCCACGCCCAGCTCAATACCTTTCTTCAGAATTTTGGTATTGGTCACGAACAAATCATCCCCGACCAGTTGTACACGACTACCCAGTTTCTCTGTCTGATATTTCCAGCCATCCCAATCGGATTCATCCTGACCATCCTCAATAGATATTATCGGGTATTGATCACAGAGTTCCGCCAGAAAATCACTGAAGCCCTCGGCGCTATAGCTTTTCCCCTCACCCGACAGGTTGTACTGACCATCCCGATAGAATTCTGACGCCGCACAGTCCAGCGCCAACGTAACATCGACACCCAGTTTGTAGCCCGCTGCCTGAACTGCCTCCTTGATAACAGCCAATGCTTCCGCATTCGATGAAAGATTCGGCGCAAAACCACCTTCATCACCAACCGCTGTATTCAACCCTTTGCTGCTGAGTACTTTTTTGAGCGAATGAAATATCTCTGCACCAACACGTAATGCTTCCGTGAATGTTTTTGCCGAAACAGGCTGTATCATAAACTCCTGAATATCTACATTGTTATCGGCAT